>Ga0208373_1000282_pt1 | contig 94357 bp, 85 predicted proteins | sample RifOxyC2_FD_184036 | JGI IMG/M metagenome (GOLD analysis project Ga0208373, IMG submission 184036) | Soil microbial communities from Rifle, Colorado - Rifle Oxygen_injection C2 (SPAdes) | ecosystem: Environmental > Terrestrial > Deep subsurface > Rock core/Sediment | place: Rifle, Colorado... | reverse complement strand
ACACAATGCTAAGCATGCTTAAATCCGGAAAACCCTACGACCCTAAGAGGGTCTTTGTTTGCTCCTAATTTCTCAAAGATCGATTGTTCTTTGACATATTTCCCTATTTACTTCTTATAGGACATCTAGTTACAAGTTCCACGTTACTAACGTTACTCAATGTTCAATATTTATGTGGTATAATTAAACTTAGCGTAGCTTCTCGCGCTTACCTTAAATTGTAAATCGTCATTTGTCAATCGTAAATCGTTTTTAGAGTTCTCTCCCAATCACCTTTGCAATAGGCTTAAGCTCAGCCATCAACTTCTTGAACTTATCCGGCAAAAGCGACTGATCCCCGTCTGACATAGCATCTTCGGGATTCGGATGAACTTCCAGCATAAGTCCGTCGCAACCTGCGGCTATGGCAGCTTTTGACATCGGCACTGCCCAGCGCCATTTGCCTGTGCCATGGGAAGGATCCACTATTACCGGAAGGTGGCTCAGGTGCTTGCATACAGCCACCGCAGAAAGATCGAGAGTATTTCTTGTCGCATCCTCAAAGGTCCGGATACCTCTCTCGCAAAGCATTACTTTATAATTACCTCGGGACATTATATATTCAGCCGACATAAGCCATTCTTTTATTGTTGAAGAAAGCCCCCGTTTTAAAAGAACCGGAACTTTACATTCCCCGACTTCCTTTAAAAGTTCAAAGTTCTGCATATTCCTCGCGCCTATCTGAATTATATCCGTATACCTGGAAACAAGGTCAACGGTACGTGTATCCATAACTTCAGTAACTATAGGTAGCCCCGTTAAGTCCCTTGCTTCAGAAAGAAGTTTTAATCCCTCCTCTCCCATGCCCTGAAAAGCATAAGGAGAAGTCCGGGGTTTGAAAGCGCCCCCTCTAAGTATAGTAGCACCCGCCTCTTTAACTTTTTTTGCCACATCAAGCAAAGCTTCGCGGCTTTCTACAGAGCAAGGTCCCGCCATAACCACAAGTTTTTTCCCGCCAATTTCAATATCCCTCACCTTAATTACCGTCGGTTCTTTCTGGAACTCCTTACTGACAAGTTTAAAAGGTTGAAGGACGGACATAACTTTTTCAACACCGGGCATTGTTTCAAGAGGCAGCTCTGCAAGGACACGGTCATCCCCTATAACCATGATCAAAGTTCTTTCAATCCCTTTTGAAACATGAGGCGTAAGCCCCGCCTTCTCCACCTTTTCTATTACGTGATTCAGCTCGTTATCAGGTGTTCCCGGCTTTAATACTATGATCATATGACCCCCAAAAACATTTACTAGTGACTAATGACTACTGACTATTTATTGAGGTTTATTAAATATTTGGCGGGATTTCCCGCCTTCCTAAAATAGTCATTAGTCACTAGTACTTAGTCAATTATTTTTTAACACTTTCTTCAATGCACCGATAAACCGACGATTCTGTTCCATCGTTCCGATCGTCACGCGTATAGTTGTTCCGGTACCAATACATCTAACAATTATTCCCTCTTTCATAAGAGCCTCTGTCACCGGTTTGGCGTCAACCTTAACATCAAAAAGAATAAAATTTGCTTCTGACCTGACAAAAGTAATACCCATAGCTTCAAGCGCATCTCCGATCCATATCTTACCTTCATTATTCACATGTTTGCTCTCTTCGACAAACTTAATATCTTTGAGAGCTGCTATTCCCGCGCTTTGCGCAAGCAAGTTAACATTAAAAGGCTGTCTGGCTTTTCCAAGCAGTTCAATAAGTTCTTTCCTGGCAATGCCGTAACCCAGTCGCAGCCCGGCCAACCCGTAGATCTTGGAGAAAGTACGGAGAATAATTACATTTTTTCCCTCTTTGACATATTCAACGGATTCCGGATAGTCGGCCCGGCCCACATATTCGTAGTAAGCTTCATCCAGCACTACTATTACATCCTCAGGAACTTTTTTGAAAAACTCATCAAGCTCATCTTTGGTGATCATAGTTCCGGTCGGATTATTAGGATTGGTTATAAATACTATTTTTGTCTTATTGGTAAATTTTTCCGCCATGGTTTTCAGGTCATACCCGAAATCCTTCATTTCAACAATTACTGGTTTAGCATCCGCAATCGTAGTAACCGCCTTGTACTCCACGAAGGTCAGTTTGGGATCCCCCTGCAATACTTCATCTCCGGGATTTAAAAAGACCTGGGAAATTAACAATAATAATTCATCCGAACCATTACCGAAAATAAGATTATCGGCCGGTATTTGTAAATGCTCAGCCACCGCTTTTCTAAGTTCAAAACAACTCCCCTCCGGATAAAAATACACCTGCTCAGCGGCCTTTTTAACCGCAGCAACCGCTTTTGGCGATGCCCCGAGAGGATTTTCATTCGAAGCCATTTTTATAACATCAGAGATCCCCAGCTCCCGCTGTACTTCCGCTACCGGTTTCCCCGGTATATATGGAGATAATTTATCTATAGCATCCCGCTGAAGCTTTTTCATACAATTTCCTCCGATAAAAGTAATCCGTTAAATCGTCTGATTTTAGCACAAAAAAGAAGGAAAGTCAAACAACCGAGTTTTGCTGCAATCCTTGACTTTTCTTGATATCTTCTGATAAAATGATTTTTATGAAAACTATCAATGTACTTATAACCGGTGTCGGCGGGCAGGGAACCATACTTGCGGGAAAGATACTGGCAAAATGCGCTCTCGATTCCGGTTTTGACGTAAAATCAAACGAACTCCATGGGATGGCTCAAAGGGGCGGTTCTGTAACATGTCATGTACGTTTCGGAGATAAAGTATTCTCCCCGATGATACCGACAGGAGAGGCTGACTTTATGCTGGCAATGGAAGAGCTTGAAGCTCTGCGTTACCTCTCTCATATGAAAAAAACAGGTTATATAGTAATGAACAAACGGAATATAATGCCGTCCAGTCTTGAGAAGAAGACTGATGCTTACCCCAAAGATATTCAAAAGAAGATAGAAAATCTGGATTTTAAGATCAAAGCTCTTGTCGCTCATAAAATAGCCCTGGAATGCGGCTCTATTAAAATAGAGAACATTGTCCTTTTAGGTGTTCTCTCAAAACAACTGCCTATTAAAGAAAATATATGGCATGCAGTCATCACGACTGCTGTTCCCCCAAAAACAATAGATATGAACTTGGCGGCATTCAAATGCGGACAGGCAATCTAATCACTAAGACTTAAATTCTAAGCACTAAACAAACTTAAAACCAAGCACTAAGAATAAAATTATAAATTCTAAATAAAATCATTGTACCTATATAAATAAACTTCCTTAAGTTTAGTGCTTAATGCTTTAATCTTAGTGATTGTTTAGTTATTAGTGCTTTAGTCTCAGTGATTTTTTTAACCTTCATTTCGGATTGACTTATTTCCTCTGTTTTGATAGAATTTATATCAATTCTGTGAAGAGCTCCTGAAAAACGCCCGGGCATGGGGTTTAACGACTCTTCCTGATGGAGGTGACCTCCTCATATGCTAGGACTCGAAGGAACAGGTGTTGCACTGGCGTATATCTTTACCATTTTGGCGACTCTTCTTTGCATCGTCTACGGCTGGGTTAATTGGAACAAAGGCGATGAGCACGAAAAAAAAGAGGTAAAGGAAGAGATAAAATGGGAAAAGAAAGATTCTAAATTAACCAAGTAAAAATCCAATACAATATTTTCCAGGGGGACAAATATGGAAATCAGTTTATTAATGATCATTACTGTTGTTATATATCTTTTAGCAACAGCAATATTCGGATATATCGGATACAAACAAACGGCAAACTCCTCCGATTTCCTGGTCGCAGGGAGAAAGCAGCACCCTATGATAATGGCCCTTTCTTACGGTGCCACTTTCATCTCCACCTCAGCCATAGTCGGCTTTGGCGGAGCTGCAGCTTCAATGGGTATGGGTATGCTCTGGCTTACCTTCCTTAATATTTTCGTCGGAATCTTCATTGCCTTCGTTTATTTCGGAAAACGTACCAGAAAAATGGGGCACAGTCTGGATGCGCATACTTTTCCGGAGCTTATGGGCAGGCGATATGAATCACGCTTTATACAGGGCGCTTCCGGGCTTCTCATTTTCATTTTCATGCCTCTTTATGCAGGTGCAGTCATGATAGGAGGCGCAGTTTTTTTACAGCAAGTATTTGGCATCAATTATGAAGTTGCTCTTTTATTCTTCGCGGCGATAACTGCGGTTTATGTTGTCTTCGGCGGAATGAAAGGTGTAATGTACACCGACGCTTTCCAGGGCGCAATAATGTTCATAGGTATGGCGATTCTTCTGGTATTTACTTATGTAAAACTCGGAGGGGTCATAACAGCGCATGAAAAACTAACAGCGCTTGCACCAATGGTTCCGGCAGGTATGGCAAAAGCCGGACATCAAGGTTGGACGTCAATGCCTAAATTTGCTTCCCCGATGTGGATGTCCCTTGTTACCACACTTGTAATGGGTGTCGGTCTCGGAGTGCTCGCACAACCGCAGCTTTCGGTAAGATTTATGACGGTAAAATCCAATAAAGAACTCAACCGTGCGGTGATCATCGGCGGTATTTTTATTTTGATGATGACCGGAGTCGCTTTTACGGTTGGGGCGCTTTCAAACGTCTATTTTGTTGAAAAATACAAGATGATCTCTTTAGATGTGACCAAAACTGATCCTGCAGTACTTAAAGCAATGGACGAGGGCACTTATATTCCTCCAAAAGAGGAACAGACCGCTCCCGCAAAAACAGTTCCGGTAACGGCAGTAAAGGCAGCGGAAGCAACTGCACCTGCGGCGGCAAAACCTCCGGAGCGTAAAGCAGTGCCTGATAATATTATCCCGATCTATATCGCGAAAGCGATGCCTGAATGGTTCACCGCGCTTTTCATGGTAACCCTTCTAGCGGCGGCAATGTCCACACTTTCTTCCCAATTTCATACCATGGGAACAGCGCTTAGCCGCGACTTTTACGAGAAAGGTTTGGAGATAAAATCAAAGAACACCCTTCTTCTTAATAAATTAGGGACCAGCATCGGCATTATTTTTGCAGTCGTTGTTGCCTGGCTGCTTCCAAAAGCGCTTGAGGGCGGTTCAAACATAATAGCAATAGGAACATCCCTTTTCTTCGGGCTTTGTGCCACAGCATTCATCCCGATGTATATCGGTGCACTTTACTCAAAAACGGTAACGAAGACAGCAGCTATAGCCAGCTTCCTTATAGGCTCCTTAACAAGCTTGTTCTGGATGACCTTCTTTCATACCAAGGAATCAGCTGCGCTGAAAATCTGCAAATTTATATTCAATAAAGACACTCTTGCTGCAAACCCGGTTATAGCGACACTTGATCCCATAGTAGTGGCACTTCCGGTCTCCTTCATCGTGATAGTGGTTGTAAGTTTAATGACAAAGAAAACCGAAGAAAAGCACTTAAAAAAGTGCTTTGAAGGAATTGAGAAATTAGCGGCAAAGACCGCAAAAGGAGGCAAATAATATGAAGAAGCTGGCAATAGGAATACTGGCAGTAATTGTACTTTTCACAGGAACAATGGCAGCGGAAACAAGAACTAAAAGAATGTGGGAAAACCTGAACATCACCACTCTTCTTTCTCCCGATCTCTCTTTCACGGTAATGCCCGGACATAGATGGGAATTTGGAAGGAACTCGGGCAGCACAGTTGACACGTACTTTATGGAACTGTTTGTAGGACCTAACTACGCATTAAAGATTAATGATTCATTTAAGCTCAAGCTGTCTTTATGGTACTACTATATGTATTTTCCGAACAGATTCACGGAAACTGCTCCTTTTTCCCACAACATAGAAGTAATACCGACAATAGAATGGAAGACTAGCGACAGACTTACTATCGCAAACAGAATAATCTCCCATAATACAATTTATTCCTCCTGCTATACGACTGATGATTTAAGAAGCGGATTCTCTTCAATGATAAGGGAAATGCTAAGTATCACCTATAAACTTCCTGAAATAGATCAAAACCTGAGCCTCATCCTGTCTGATGAATTATTCATCGGTATTCTTGAGGACGCCGAAGCAGCCCCATCAGCACTTGGCTTCTACAGAAACGGCATCAACTCAAACCGTCTTTATGCCGGCTTCTCTTATGCTTTCAGCCCGACGTTTATCGTTGTCCCTCAGGTTATCTACGAGACCAACTATGACGCAGCCGGAACACTTACAGGCACTAACTTTAATTTCTACCTGACTGTGACGTATCTTTTCAAAGCTTTTTAAGAAAGCACTACTATCAGAAAGGGCAGCTAATGCTGCCCTTTCTTTTTTTCCATAACCCGCAACTCGTAACCCGTTACCGTTTTTATTTAATTTACATCATCTATCCTATATTATATAATATGAAAACATCTTAAATTTCATGGAGGCATAAAATGTTTGGTCTTCCGCTTAACACGTTTCTCGGAGTAACATTGATTCCAATTACAATAATGCTTGCGTTAACTATCTGGGCTTTGAGATTTAAGGAGTAGCCATGGGCAATTCAATTATTAACATAGCCGTCATAATTGCGTATTTCCTCGCTCTCTTACTTATAGGATATGCTGCCTCAAGAAAAATAAAATCCACCTCCGATTTTATAGTCGGCGGACGAGAACTCAATTTCTGGGTTTTCGTGCTTCTCATCATCTCCTCCTGCGCCTCCGGTATGTCGCTACTTGGTTCAGCTGGTCTTGGATATAAAACCGGCTGGCCAACCATCTGGGAACAGATGCTGGTACCGCTGGCTTGCGCACTCTCAATTTTCCTTTTCGGCACAAAGATTTACCGTGTAAGCCAGAAGAAGAATTTTGTTACAATCCAGGATTATCTCTCTTTAAGATACAACAGCACGAAGTCAATAAGAACTCTTTCTTCCATAATCGTCATAATAGTCTCAACAATATACCTTTCAGGTCAATACACGGCTATAAGTATAACTATGGGTTGGCTTTTTAAAATGCCCCACGAATACGCACTTCTTCTTGGCGCTGTTATTGTCATGCTTTACGTTATCCTGGGCGGCCTTTACGCCGTGGCCTGGACCGCTCTTTTTCAGGGAATTATAATAATCGTCGGAGTTTTAGTAGTAGCCCCGTTTATTATCGGAAATGCCGGCGGACTTACGCACATAAACGAAAATCTTGCAAAGATAGATCCAAATATGCTTGCGCTGGCTTTCCCGCAGGCTCACCCGCCTGTAGCGCCTTACGCTTTTGCCACTCCTTTATACCTGGTCTCTTTTGCAATCCTGCTCGGGCTTGGACTGGCTTCCGCGCCTCATGTCGTCAGCAACTCTCTTTCTGCAAAGAAATACAAATATTTTAAGTGGGCTCCTCTTGCCGCCTTTGGTATATATCTAGTTGTTTTTTATCTCATAAAGATCTCAGGCTATGCTGCCAGATCAATGGTTTATGATAAAACTTTGACCCTGCCGAATGTTGCCAATGCCGCTGACTACTCTTTTATAGCCGCAATCCAGATGGCAATGCCGGAATTTATCTGGCCCGTCTTCGCCATCATTGTTCTTTCAGCCGTGCTTACCACTACCGACAGTCTGATGCTCAGGATCGGGTCTTCTTTCAGCTGGGATATTTATAAGAATTTCTTAAAACCTGACGCAACAGACAAGCAGATAAACAATGTTAACAGGATAGTTATTGTAGTAGCGGCCCTCGGAACTATGATAGCGGCTATAAAGCCGCCGGAGCTTCTAGCCTGGCTGATTTGGACAGGTATAGGAATAATGCTCTCCACATTTGTTGCTCCCATTCTTTTCGGTCTTTACTGGAGACGCACGACTAAAGAAGGCGCTTTCTGGGGCATGCTCTCCGGCCTCATATCCGCTCTCGGATTCGGTTACATTGCTAAATTTGTAACTAAATTCCCGGTGGATTTTTCAATACTAAGTTTTACCGTCTCCGTGGTAGTTCTGATTGTTGTCAGTCTATGTACAAAACCGGTACCGGACAGCATACTTGATGAGACAGAAACAGGTTTTTATATTAATAAGAGATCCTGAAAAGGAGAAGTAATATGTTTTGGGAAAAAGAACTTGAAACTATTAAACGCGGCAAGCTGGAAGCGCTTCAGTTAAAACGTCTGAAAGAGACGGCAACACGAGTTTATAACAAGGTTCCTTACTACAAAAAGCTCTTTAAATCCAAAGGTGTAACGCCCGGGGATATAAGGACCATTAATGATATTTCAAAACTTCCATTTACAACCAGGGACGACCTTCAGAAAAATTATCCGGATAAACTTTTAACCATCAAACATCATGATACCATGCGGCTTCACACCTCCTCGGGAACTACCGGAAAGCCCAAAGCTGTTTTCTTTACGAAGAAAGATATCGATGTAGCTGCGAATAATATTGCCCGGTGCCTTACCATGACCGGAGTCACAAAGGTCGATGTATTACAGAATATGATGAGTTACGGCTTGTTTACCGGCGGGCTTATGATGCATTACGGCGCCGAAAAAGTAGGCGCGCTTGTTATCCCTTCCGCCATAGGCAATACTGAAAGACAGCTGATGTTCATGCAGGATTTCAAAACCACAGCTATTCACCTTACCCCTTCTTATGCTTTATATCTTTCTGATATTTTTGAAAAAAAAGGACCGGCTTTCAGAAAAAAACTAAAGCTCAAAAGAGCGTATATGGGCGCTGAACCTTATACGGAAGAAACAAAGAACAAAATTGAAAAGATCTTAAAGTTAAAAGTCTACAACTCCTATGGGCTTACCGAGATGAACGGTCCCGGAGTTGCCTTTGAATGCGAATACCAATCAGGTATGCATCTCTGGGAAGACTGTTATTTAATGGAAATAGTAGACCCCAAAACGGACAGGCCTCTCCCTGAAGGTAAAACAGGCGAGCTTATTCTTACAACTCTCAATAGAGAAGGCATGCCTATTATCAGATACAGAACCAGGGATATTACGGCTATCATTCCCGAAAAATGCAAATGCGGACGGACTCACCGAAGGATAATGCGTATTAAAGGCAGAGCCGACGATATGTTCATAATCCGCGGAGTTAATATTTACCCGCAGCAAATTGAACGCGTCCTCATGAGCGTGACGCATGTTGAGAAAAACTATCAAATATACCTTGAAGATAACGATAAGATGACCGTAAAGGTGGAAATAACTAAAAAGCTTTTTGACGGTAACCTGGAACACTTAAAGAAGCTCCAATCTGATCTGACAGAAAAACTCAGGACAGAAATACTGGTAAGGCCAAATATTGATCTTGTTGAACCCGGAACCCTTCCCGTATCAGAAGGAAAAGCAAAAAGAGTGTTTGATAATCGAAAAATCTACTAGATTTTTCCGGTTTATAAGGTTTGTAAAGTTTTTAAGGTTTTTAAAGTCTTCAAGCGTTGAAGGATATTATCTGAAAAATATAATAGCGCTACCTTTAAAAATAACTTTACAAACCTTAAAAACTTTATTAACTTTACAAACTTAATCCGGAGGATTATTAATGCCCATACTTAAACAGCTTTCAGTTTTTGTTCAGAACCAGCCGGGAAAAATAGAGCGACTCACCAGTGTCCTGGCTGATAACAAAATAAACATACTTGCATTTAATATAGCGAGCAGCGGCGAGTACGGGGTAATAAAAATAATAGTGGATAAACCGGAGCTCGCCTATAAAAAGTATAAAGAAGCAGGGCTCACCGCCTACCTTTCAGAGGTACTTGGAATAGTAATGAAGGATAAGCCGGGAGGCCTGAACGACGTAGCAAAACTGACAGCAAAGAACAGACTTAATGTAGAAAACGCCTACGTCTACGTTCCAAAATCAAGAAAAAACGCCATGCTTATTATAGACGTCCGAGACATAAAAGCAGCAAAAATAAAAATAAAATAACTAAAGTGACGCGTAGCGGGTTACGAGTAACGGGTTCTGCATTAAGGAGTTATTATAATAGAAACTCAATATTGTAAAACCCGCTACTCGCAACCCGTCACGCGTAACATTTTTTTAAAGGAGCCTTTATGACCGATAAACTGATCTGGAACCCTAAAGCGGAGTGCATGCTTCCCAAGGAAAGAGAACTTTTACAGCTGGAGCGGTTACAGCATATTGTCAAGTATGCTTATGAAAGAATACCCTATTATAAAAGATCTTTCGATGCCGCAAAAGTAAAGCCGTCGGATATTAAAACTTTAAAAGATATTACAAAGCTCCCCTTTACCTCAAAGGATGACCTTCGTGGTGCCTATCCTTTTGGTATGTTCGCGGTCCCTCATGAAGAAATACTTGAGATACATACCTCCTCAGGCACGACCGGCAGGCCGGTTGTTGTAGGTTACACGGCTTCAGATATTGAGCTCTGGAGCGAGGTTATGGCCAGAGCCCTTTCTATGGCAGGCACAACTAAAGCAGACTGGGTTCAAAATGCTTACGGATACGGATTATTCACCGGAGGCCTGGGGGTGCATTATGGCGCCAGAAAAATCGGGGCAAATATTGTTCCTATATCCGCCGGCAATACGAAAAGACAGCTTGAAATCATCAGGGATTTTGGAACAACCATACTTACATGCACTCCCTCCTACACACTCTATCTCGCTGAGGCAGCAGCTGAAGAAGGTATTGACCTGAAAAAAAGTAAATTAAGATCCGGAGTATTCGGCGCTGAAATGTGGACAGAAAAAATGCGGGAAGAAATTGAAAAACGTTTAAATATAAACGCGCTTAATATTTATGGTTTAACTGAAATAATCGGACCCGGGGTCGGGCAAGAGTGCCAGGAAAAATCAGGTCTTCATTTACAGGAAGATCATTTTTTCCCTGAAATCATTGCAACAGATACTCTTCAGCCCTTAGCTGAGGAACAAAAAGGAGAAATGGTCCTTACCACCTTAACCCGGGAAGGAACCCCAATGATACGTTTCAGGACTAAAGATATAACCGCACTTAAACATGGTACCTGCAAATGCGGAAGAACGACGTTAAAAATGGACAGAATTACCGGCAGGTCAGATGATATGATGAAGATCCGCGGTGTTATTGTCTTCCCTTCTCAAATAGAAAAAGCTTTATTGGAAATACCCGGGATAGAGCCGCACTATAAGATCATTATAACAAGACCACATCAGCTGGATGAACTCGAAGTGCAGGTGGAAACATCGAAAAAGATGTTCTCCGATGAGGTAAGGCACGTCGAAGAAATAAAGAACAACATCGAAAATCATATAGAACGGGCTATAGGGATCAGGATCAAGGTAACTCTTGTTGAGCCAAAATCAATACAAAGAAGCGAAGGCAAAGCACGGCGCGTATTTGATATGCGCAATATCAAATAGATCGCGCCTGATGACACATCCGCCAGTGATATAGGGCGGATCTTTTGAAGAGATTAGAAGTGAGATGGCACAGATGAACAACGATGACACAAGAATACAGATGAACAAATAAGATGGCTTAGATGATGGGGTATTGTCTTTGTCATTTGATAGGGTGCTACAGATATGGGTGTTATCGAAAGGGATAACAAGCTTACGGAAAAGATCATTGGATGCTGTTTTAAATTACATACTGAAATCGGACCGGGGCATATTGAAAAGACTTATCATAACGGATTGATAGCTATATTTGAAAAAGAAAATATTGTTTTTGAGTCAGAGAAACAGTACAAATTACTTTACTTAGAGAAGGAAATCGGCAGTTTTCGAGCTGATTTTGTCATTGAGAATAAGCTGATAATTGAAATAAAATCACTGGAGCGTGGTATCCCGGAAGTCTTTTACCGGCAAACGGTTTCGTATCTCAGGTCTGCGAATTTACCGCTTGGCCTCTTAGTGAACTTTGGTACAAATAGATGCCAAATAAAACGAATTGTGGTATAATACAAATAGTTGCTATCTGTGATATCTATTTTGCATCTGTGTCATCTCACCACCCATCTGTGACATCAGTTTTACTGGAGGTAAAACATGCAGGTTAAACAGGTATCCATATTTTTAGAGAACAAAAAGGGACGGCTTCTTGATGCTTTGAAGGCTATTGCAAGGGCCAAGATAAACATTAGGGCTCTTTCAATTGCGGATACTAAAGACTATGGTATTCTTCGAATGATCGTTTCAGACGTAGTCAGGGCGAAAGCAGCGCTGGAAGCAACCGGTTTTACGGTCAAAGAAACAGAAGTAATAGCAATAGCTGTAAATGACCAACCGGGTGGTTTGGCAAAGATACTTGAAGTTTTAAATAACGCCGGTTTAAATGTGGAATACGTCTATGCCTTTGCGGAAAAGCATGAAAATGACGCGATAGTAGTGCTCCGGACAGAAAACATCGAACTGGGCATTAAAACACTAACCAACGCCAAAGTTAAGATACTGGAAGCGAAGAAGGTGTATTCCTTATAATAACAGTTTTTAAAGTTTATAAGGTTTTTAAGGTTAGTAATGTCTAAAATCTTTGCCGGATATCATCCAAAAAAGATTTGTTTTTATTTTCAAACATAAAACCACATCTAAAAAAAGACTTTATAAACCTTAAAAACCTTACAAACTTTATGAACTTCTTTTTTTTGTTAGCACACACGGTCTTCTTGCGATTATCACATTCACCCCATCCTCTTGATTCAACTTTCCTTTTATTAACTCCGTGGTTGCTTTGATATTAATGGGGTCAATAACGGTAACAGAAGTTACGCCGCTTGCTTTACAGAGATCTTCAAGTATAACTTTAGGTGATTCATGCCCTTTAGCCGTAACACCTATGAGCGGTGTGGGTTGATGACCTGTCATTGCCGTCGAAGAATTATCCAGTATTAAAACCGTTATATTTGCCCGGTTATAAACCGCACTGATCAAAGCAGGAATTCCCATATGCATAAACGTTGAATCACCGATAACACAGGCAACTCTTTTTATTCCCTGACTTGCAATACCTGCAGCTTTCGATATGCTTGCGCCCATACAAAGACAGGAATCCAAAGCTTCTAAAGGCGGATTACAGCCCAGGGTATAACAACCGATATCTCCGGCAGTGAAAACAGGGTCAGCCGCTTTTAAAGCTTTATAGAGCTCTCTATGCCCGCAGCCAGGACAAAGTACAGGAGGACGCCTGGGAGTTCCGGTCACTGCAGGAGCCGTCCGTTTTTTTAAATAAAAGCCCAGAGCATCGGGTCCCACTTCTCCCACCCGGTTTATTTCACCTGAAATTTTCCCTTTAACATTCTTATGGAATTTCCTGGCGGTCTCTTCCACCACCGGCTCACCCTCTTCAAGAACTATCACTTCGTCAAGACCTGAGACAAAATCTTTCACCAGCTTTTCCTCTAACGGGTAAAAAGAAACTTTTAATACTGCAAAATCTCCGGCATATTCCATGGCATAGTTGTACGCAATGCCACAGGCTATAATTCCCTTTTTCTGTTTATCCTTAAAAACACTGTTATAAACCGCGCCGTCAACCCCTAAGCCTTTCTGTTTTTCCACTAAAGCTTTATGCAAACGCACGACATTAGACGGTACCGCAATGAGTTGAGCGGGATCTTTTTTAAGCGCAAGTTTATTTTCCTCCCTGATCTCCCCTTTCATCACAGGAGATGAAGAATGCGAAAGTTTTGTCAGACTTCGAAGCATCACAGGCATCTTATATTTTTCCGAAAGATCAAAAGCCGCTAATATAAAGTCCTTTGCTTCCTGGGAGTCTGAAGGTTCAAAAAGCGCTATTTTTGCAAAACGGGCAAAGATCCTGGTATCCTGTTCATTCTGTGAGGAATAAGCGCCCGGATCATCGGCAACCACAACAACAAAACCTCCTTTATTTCCCAGGTAAGCTGAAGTCATTAAAGGATCCGCAGCAACGTTCAGTCCCACATGCTTCATGGAAACTATCGCTCTTCTGCCCGTATAGGAAGCACCCAGCGCCGTTTCATAGGCGACTTTTTCATTAACCGACCATTCCGCGCGGCCTTTAAAGTTCTTAGCCAGATATTCGAGGATCTCCGTAGCCGGAGTACCCGGGTAACTTCCCGCATAGGAAATACCCGCTTCCATTGCACCCCTGGCAATTGCCTCATTTCCCGTCATTAATTCTTTCTTCCGAGCCATTACATTATTCATTTATATTCCCCTCCGTCAGATTCATGTAATATTATAACATAAAAACAATAATTTCTGACTGTCTCTCCTTTGTCTCTTCCTTTTTAGCTTTTGCTTTCAGCTTCATCCTGATATTTCTTTTTTAAGCGAGGCACATAATACATAATTAAAAACAGAAATACTAAAGGGCCCATGTATTATCCAAGTCTTTATCCGAAAACAAAAACAATTAGAGATACATTTAAGTACTTTGTAAATTAAAGAAATCGACGCTGGATCCCGTATCTGAGCACGGGATGACAAAAATAAGCAAGAATTGAAGTAACCTCATGTGTAGTTGCCTCATTACGTGCCCGCCTCTGGAGGGATAAGGCTTTGAACGCTTGCCTTCGCTGTAACGTCCTAAATCAGCAACTACAAGTTTTGGCGGGCAAAAAAGTATCCCAGCACGGGATGCACATATCCTTTATACACTTCAACCACTTTCCTAACTTCTTTTACTTCATTTGCTTCCCTTGCTTCCCTTGCTTCTCTTGCTTCCCTTGCTTCCCTTGCTTCCCTTGCTTCCCTTGCTTCCCTTGCTTCCCTTGCTTCCCCTGCTTCACTTACGGTCAGTATGCGTAAAGTCTTCCATACGGTCTTAGCGAGAACGGTGACAACTTTATAAAAGAGCTGCTCAATATTTTATATTTTTCTTTTTCCATATCAAAAGTGGCGCAAAACTCGCCGACATATTTTTCAAGCATCTTTCTGTCTTCGTCATCTAATTTTTCAGCTTTTACTTCTTTACCGAGAAGCCTTGGATCTATTTTATCAGTTCGGAGGAATATCCTTCCGGCATGCATTCCGGTGCCTACAAAGTCCCTAACCGGAAGCCCCTTCGAATTAAGGCCAAGCACTATAAGAAGACCTCCAGCCATATATTCGCCGAGAAAATCCTTTGCTTCTCCACCGGCTACAATAACCGGGAACATTCCTTTATACTCTTTCATATGGATACCAACACGGTAACCGACATTTCCTTTTATAAAGACCTTTCCGCCTCTCATACCGTAGCCGACTATATCTCCTGCATTTCCGTGAACCGTGATAGATCCGGAGTTCATTGTATTCCCTATCGCATCCTGGGCATTACCGTACACCACAATATCGGGGCCGTCCATAAACGCAGCCATATCACTGCCGGGATAACCATTGACAGTAATCTTTACTTTTTCCTGTATGCCCGTACCGATGTAACGCTGACCACAGGCGTTATTAATGATAAATTCATCAGTCTTTCCGAGTTTTTCATGGATAAGTTCATTTAACTCTTTAAAATCCATTCCTTTAGCGTCAATAGTATATTTGCTCATACCTCTGTACCGTCCCCTGTAACATAATGTTTTCTAAAATCTTTTGGAAGCACAAGAAAACCAAAATCCTCTTTTAATAACTGTTTTTTAAACAATGAGACATCAAGTTTTTGTTTTATGATAAGTCCAAAGATACCGGCTCTTTCAATAATATTTACAAGAACAACCCCGACAATCACATTATCTTTTATTACTATTTTTTTATATTTACCTTTCTCATTGCAGGAGAGCACCTCATAATCATTAGTCTTCGGATTTGTCAGTCCGAAAGATATAGAAGGCACACCCATGATAGTTACAGAGTTCATCGGGAACATTCCGTCATATTCAGTGATCTTTCCGGCCATATTAAACCCGGCTGTCATTCCCTGCCTGGCAGCAACCGGCCAGATGGCTATTACCGAATTGGCACCGGAAAGAAAATCAGCTCCTTCCGCCACATCACCGGCCGCAAATATATTAGACACAGAACTTTCCATTCTTTCATTCACAACTATCCCGCGGTTAGCTTTAATGAAGGTGCCTTTTATTAGTTCTAAATTTGGTTTTACGCCTACAGCAACGATCAGAAGCTTCGTCTTTACGGTCTTTCCGGTTGAAAGCACCACCCCTTCAAGCTTCTTGCCTTTTGACAGCACTTTTTTTATTGTCGTTTCTTTGAGGAATTCCGAACCGGACTCCTTTAGTTTTTCTTCCAAAAGCGCCGAAGCCGTCTTGTCAAAAGTATTTGCCAGAAGGCGGTCAGCCATCTCCACTATTTTAATCTTAATTTTCCGGGCAAGGAGCCCTTCTGCCGCTTTCATTCCGATAAGACCCGCACCCAGGACAACACACTCCTTGATCTTATTCTTTTCAATATATTTTACAAGTTTCTCAACTTCATCCAATTTGATAAAAGTAAAAACACCCGCTATATCATCTGAATACCCGTCTATAGGCGGGTTTATCGGTACTCCGCCTGTCGAGATAAGAAGTCTGTCATATTTTATCTTTTCATTTTTTGCCGTGATAACATTTTTCCCTTTTTCGTCGATCTTTACAACAGGAGTAGACCAGCGGATATTAACATTCATCTCTTTGGCAAACGAAGCATCTACAAAGCCCAGTTTATCCTTCTTCACCTTCCCTGCAAGAAAGTAAGAAATAAGAGGTCGTGAATAAATGGAAGCCTCATCTGTTAGCACCATGATCTCACCGGTCTTGTCAACCTCACGAATGCTTTTAATAGCATTCACAGCCGCAACCGAGTATCCAATAATAACGTAACGCATAACAGCTCCTTTTTAACGACCGTCTAAAAGTCCATAAAGTCTATAAGGTTCATAACGTCTCACATTAAGGTAGTATTATTATATTGTCATTGCGAGGGCGTTTTTTGCCCGAAGCAATCTTCATTAAATTGTCAATTGTCATTCGTAAATCGTAAATTCTTTTCAGACTTCCTTTAAAACAATCGCTTCATTCGGACAATGTTCTACACACGACGGTATTTCTCTTCCGGCGCAGAAATCACATTTACTTCCTACTTTCTTATTCTTTAGATCCGGTTTAACCGCGCCAAAGGGGCATACCATAATACACATCCAGCAGCCGACGCATTTATCCTCATCATGCAATACTATACCGTTCTTGTCTTTATACATGGCAGAAGTCAGACATGCTTCCACACAAGGCGCATCCTTACAATGCCTGCACTGCAAAGCAAAAGTCGTATATCCCTGCTCTTCAATCACAAGCGAAGAAAGCGGGGCACCTCCGGCAGACTTAAAAGTCTTAATAATATTCTTCGAAGGCGAGTGCGCCGTAGCACAATGTATCTCGCAGAGGCGGCAGCCTAAACAGTATTCTTCTCGGATTACTATTTTTTTCATGTCGTTTTCCTTATCTTCAATCTATTCTTTTTAAGTCAGCCGTTGCACGTTACACGTTACACGTTATCACGTTACTCAAGTAAAAGCTCGTCCATAAAGGTCTATAACAGTCTTACATTAATGTAGTATTTATTTTATTAAACAACTCCTAAATATGAACCTAGTCCCAAGAACCTAGAACCGTTCTCATTCAATATCGCGGATTTTTCTCCCGCGCACATTATCTATTCTCGATTGTCGATTTTCTATTTTCTGGTAATTTTGCTAACAAAATTACCAAGCTTCTCCTGCATGCTTGATGCCTAATAACTCAAGTTCCATAGGCGACAGATCGACCCCGCGCAGTTGTCCGCGGTTGCCTCTGAGCGACTCCACGGCATTGATTCCCATTCCGCCTAGCATTTCTTTTATTTCTAACGACCAGGCGCGAAGAAGGTTATGGGCTCTTCTTGCCCCGATCTCAGGATTTAACCTCTTTTTCAGGTAAGGGTCCTGCGTGGCAATACCCCAGTTACACTTTCCCGTATAACATTTCTGACAAAGATGACAACCGATGGAAATAAGCGCAGAGCTTCCAATATACACCGCATCCGCTCCGAGAGCGATTGCTTTTATAACATCGCCCGAAGATCTGAAACCACCGGCCGCTATCAAAGAAGCTTGATTTCGAATCCCTTCTTCCCGAAGGCGCTGGTCAACAACTCCGATCGCAAGTTCTATAGGTATTCCCACATTATCTCTTATCACCGAAGGAGCCGCTCCTGTGCCGCCTCTTATTCCGTCAATGACTACAAAATCCGCGCCGGCTCTTACAATACCTGAAGCAATAGGAGCAACGTTATGAACCGCCGCGATCTTAACGCCTACAGGTTTTTTATATCTGGTTGCCTCTTTTAACGCATAAACCAGCTGTTTTAGATCTTCAATAGAATAAATATCATGATGAGGAGCCGGAGAAATAGCATCCGAACCCACAGGAATTCTTCTGGTCTTTGATACTTCTTCGTCAACCTTCTCTCCGGGTAAATGCCCGCCAATCCCGGGTTTTGCTCCCTGCCCTATTTTAATCTCAATCGCGGCAGCTGATTCAAGATACCGCATATCCACGCCGAACCTTCCGGAAGCAACCTGGACAATAACCCTGCCGGCATAAGGTCTCAAATCTTCATGAAGTCCGCCTTCACCGGTGTTCCAGTAAGTACCGTATTTTACCGCAGCCATAGCCAGAGACTTTTGCGCGTTTAAAGATATTGAGCCATAGCTCATCGCCGAGAACATAATAGGTGTTTCTAAGACCAGTTGGGGAAACGGTTTATCATCTTTCCTGTAAATATCCGGTTTTTTGCCGAGGAAAGTCTTTAACTCCATCGGTTCGCGAAGAGGATCAATGGACGGATTCGTCACCTGGGAAGCATTCAACGTAATGTGATCAAAATATTCTTTATACTTTTTGTCACTGCCCATGCCGGTAAGAAGTATACCGCCAGTTTCGGCCTGTTTAATAACACCGTAAACATCTCTGGAAGCCCAGTGAGCATTTTCTTTTATCTGAGGAAGTTCTTTTTCAATTATGAGCGCCCCGGTAGGGCACATATCTTCGCAAAAATGACAGCCGACACACTTCTCATCGTAGGAAGTAATGATCTCGGTTTCAGGATCGTACTCATGTGTATCATTACTACACATCCTTACGCAGGCCTGGCAATTTATACATTTGTCCATGGCTCTTTTAATCTTAAACTCTGTCCTGAACTTTGATTTTGCCATATTATTTATCGTCCTTTAGTTCCACAATTACCGGCTCGCCTGAGTTCGGCATCCAGATCTCATCCAGCTCCCAATTCACACATCTTATAGCAGCTTCTTCAGAGGCAATGTAAACATTATCTCCTTTTCTGCCGGCAACCAGAGGTCTTAGCTTTGTCCTGTCATTTAGACCTATCATTGTTTTATTGGTAGCAACTATAATCGCAAACGGCCCGTTCAAAAGCGCCGGGCCATAGATCATTCTCAGCCTTGTATAATACTCTTTCTTTTCAGGATCTTCCCTTTCCACCTGCGACCAGAAAGGCGCAGCAAGTACATTTGCCGCATCATCATAGGAAAGCCCGTGCTTTCTGACAAGAAGGTCAAAGAGATATGAAATAACTTCAGTATCTGTGGAGAGCGTGCAGTAATAACCGAAATTTTCAAGATATCTTCTGTTAATTCCGTAAGAGGAGATCTCTCCGTTATGCACGACGGTCCAGGAGAGAATCCCGAAAGGATGCGCACCGCCCCACCAGGCTACAGAGTTGGTAGGGAACCTGTTATGAGCCGTCCAGAGATAACCTTTGTACTCCGGTATCCTGTAAAACTCCGCAATCTCATCCGGATTCCCTACACCTTTAAAAGCACCCATATCTTTTCCTGATGAAAAAACAAAAGCATCTCCAATCTCACGGTTAATGAACATTACCTTCTCAAGAACATAATCTTCCTCGGCAACTTCGCGTTTTCCGGTCTTTTCCAGTAAAGGCATCAATAACTCTTCTTTTGGCTGTAAAAAATATCTTCTGAGAATCGGCATATTATGAAGCGTCTTTACAAATTTTGTCGGGATAGGTTCCTTGAGAGCAACTTCGAAGTTCTTTTCTATATATGCTTCCGCCGCTTCAAGCGAACTTTCTTTGCCGTACATAACATGAAAACAATAATGGTCTTTATGATCAGGATAGATCCCATAAGCTGCAAAACCGCTCCCCAGTCCGTTACCGCGGAACATCATATTGCATATACTGGTAACAATATCATCACCGGTCATCCTGACACCTTTAGTATTCATAATCCCGGTAACTCCGCAGGCAGAAGGAACCCTATGTTTTCTCTCATCTATATGTATTACCATTCGATAACTCCCTTACTGAAAAGATTCCACCGATAATCGACTCAAACATCTTTTTCAAAAAAAAAGGTGTTTATGCTAGTCTTTCACATAAACACCTTTGTCCAGATACAACACTGTATCTATATAAGATATACCACGCTTTTTACCTATTGTCAACAGAAAATACCGCTTTCCCCTGATAGAATTCATTTTTTATAAACTATTTTGATAGTTTGAACGAATTTAGATGTTAGAACTTTACAGTTGTAGATATAAAATGGCTTCCAATAGTTCCTTCCATAGAGCCGTTCAAGGAATATCTGAAGGCATAATCAATCTGCAATAGACATGCGGTCTTAAATACAATCCAGCTCATTCCCGCATCAATTTCCATAAAACTATTATTCCCAATTCCCCCGCCGGTTCTAACTGCAAAGGTTTTATCAAAAAACCAGCTTTCCAATCCTCCTATAAATTTATAATCCTGACTAAGATTTTTGTAATAATCCAATTCTGCTGATGCAAGAATATTTTTGAAAAACAACAGAGAACCTAAGGATAACGAACAACCGCCCTTAATTACCGCACACACCTTATCTGTATCTTGAAGATGAATATCAGGTCTATTAATATTATCAACTGTTATCCCGATAGAAAGGTCCCTTGTTATCTTATAAAGCATTCCGAAATCAAAACTTATTCCAAAAGCTAAATTTCCGTTAACGAACACAGGATCTATCAGAGTATAATCATTTACCGCATAGGTTTTTAGCATTGCTTTTGCATTAAACCCAAACGAAAATCCTTCAAAAATAATTCTGCCGAAGGAAAACAGAAAAACATTTTCACAATATAAAGATGAGCTGGAATTCGCCCATCCGACACCCAGTGTGCCGATATTTTTATCAAATGGAAGTACAAAACCCGCAAAATTTTTATTTAGATTATCATCCTGAATGTTCCAGTAAAGTTTGGAATATAAAGTTACTATTTCGATTTTCTTTAATTGGCTCAAACCGGCAGGATTCCAAAGAATTGCATTAGAATCATCGCTCACCGAAACAAAAGCGCTTCCCATCCCGATCGGCCTGGCACCCATATATAAACCTTCAAAAGCAGCCTCCAACTGAGATGCAAGAAGCAGGAGCAAGATTATCCCAAAAATATATTTATTTCGCAAGAACAACGGTTCCATTTTTAATTTTATCCCCTGATTTAACCTGGTAAATGTACAATCCACCTTCAACTAAAGCACCATTATTATTTGTCCCATCCCAGTAAGGCGTAAGCCCTTTTGTCACTGTTATTTCCTTTACCAAACTATTCAGCTGACTGTATATTTTGATAGTCGCATCAATGTCATTCGGTTCAAAATAAAAGTAAACCCTGTCATTTTTATTGTCATTATTCGGAGTAAAAGGATTCGGGGAAGTTTCAATAAAACTGAAAGTCGAAGCATTACTTGAAGGCATAATAGCATATTTACAAAGCTGTTCAACTTTAACCGTAATAGTTTGATTTAAAGTATTAACTGTCCCTCCTATTTTGACCCATTTTACTCCGTTATGATAATATACAGCTAATTTATCCTTCACTTCAGCCGGAACTATCTCAGTGTTGGCAATATAACTATTTATTACATTGTAATGCAAAACAATAGTCACTGGAATATTGAGTTTGCAACTTGGTTTAAACTCAAAACCGAACCCCTGTTTTTCAGGAATGCTTATTGGTTCAATACTGACCTGTTCATTATTTATAAATGCTCCGGGTGGAATAACTATTTTAGTGGCAGGATCCATATTGAAACATACCTCACCGCCAATATCATTTGAAACTGTTGTTGTTTTAGTTGGAAACGGCATAAATTGAGGCGGACAGCTGTCAAAACTATTCGCATATTTTCTTTTCGCGTTGTAATCATAATAGAGCTGATACATAGTGCCAGGATGCATATTTAAAATAGGAGCAGTAGTGCCATCATAATAAAAAACAGACCCAACAAGATTAACCGTATTTAAGCCAAAATAATATATACCATCCCCGGAATAACCTCCGACCCCTCCGGTTACCATCATGCCAAGTTCTCTTTCGTCTTTTTTATCTGCCGCAAGACTTAAGAGCGGCAGCCCTGCAGGATTGTTATTATTAAACGCTGAATATAAAGCAACTTTATTTAATTTAAGAGTCTTACCTGAGCCTGAATTACGGAATGAATTATTAATTACAGGATTTGGATAGCTTGGTGCAAAAGTGAAGTCAAACCATATTAGACCTTCACTTATAATTCCAACGGGTTTAAATTGAATATCGTCATCCGTTCCGTTTACCGTTTTTATTTTCCACCACTCATCGACATTAGTATCTAAAGAATTAGAATTAATAGGGCCTACGTAAACATCACTGCGGCAAACAATGGTGACCGGCACTTTAGGTACTCCCATTATAACTAACGGTACTTCAGAATATATTATTCCGTATTTATTTGGATTATGAGGATCCCTCGGATCGCGGGGACAGTTATTGCTGTCAATCTGATTTAAGTCAAGTTTTACTGCTCTAACTTTCTTTTGAATGTAGGCACGAACACCCATAGACACATCAAAATCATAACTCCAAATGGATTTTATCACTGACCCGTCCGCAGGTATTAGTCCTTTCGTTCCATCTCCAAATATAATCTTTCCAGAATTATAATCAACTTGAAAATAATTTCCGGGAATTGTTACAGTTGTAATATCATTATTCGGAGCTATTTGCCATTCATCATCTGAATTTCCAACCCAAACGCTAACAGGATGAAAAACATAGTCATTAACTATTGGAAATTTTCCAAGACTAAATTGCTGATTAGGAGTTCCATTACTATTGCCAATTTTCCACTTATCAAATCTTCGGCCTCTCCAACTGTTGGGTGATGGAGCTCCCCAGAACCCGGGAGGATAATTAAACTTAAATCCATTCCATTCCATTGGATAAGTAAAAATAAATTTTTTATTTACTCTGTCAATGGTGTAAATGGAAGAATAATTCCAATTTTGATAATAACTTGAAAAAGGAGTAGTATATAGATCTGGAGACGCAAAAATTAATAGAAACATATATTTAATGTAATTCATATCTCTCTCTGCAGGAATCTGGATGTCAAATCCACTAATAGTAAAATTTACAGAAGCACTTATCATCTCATCTGGATTTCCCCATAAACTGTTATTTGTCGTTCCATTAAGGCATTCATTTGTAAGTACGAATACGATCCCTTTTGGATTTGAAAAGGTAATATGCCAGTCAGGATCCGATAGGCTGAAGTAAGTAGTTACATCTATCGGTGCAGGTAATTTAATATAACATTTTTCTTCCGCGAACAAACAGCAACAAAACAACAAGGTCATGACATATATGTATATTTTTTTGATCATTTTCTCCCTGATAAATGTATGCTTCTAAAATTTCACTCCTAATTAATTATAGCACATCACATAAGCTTTTCCATCAAAAATCATATACACATCAATGTCTTAAACAATATTTGGTTATTAACTAATTTTATTCCAGTATTAATCCCTATTTTTTCTCTTCAGCTTGTTTTATTATATCAAGGATCTCTTTCACGGGAATTATTGAAGTCACCATGGAATTTGACATTCCGAGGCTCTTTGTATCCTCTTCACTGGTGCTTCTTGAAACGCTAAGACCTGCGAATTTCCCTTGCTGGTTAAAGAGTATACAGCCCATAGGCAGTCCGCCTTCCACCAAAAAGAGTTCTTCCGGTTTTGTAATATTGCAATTCACAGAGGTGGATACAAAACTAAGTTCCCTGTTGTAATCTTTTGAAAGCCTAAAGAAAGCCAGCATTTTGTCGAAGAGCGCGGGCTTTGCCAGTTCTTTGACCTCAAAAAAGTCTAATTTTTCACCGGGCTTTTCAGGTTTTATTATCGCCAGATCCAGGTCTTTATCGGTAATTACAAGTTTTGCCTGAACTTCTTTTCCGTTGATTAAAACATATTTAATGTCGTCAATGCTGCTTGTCATTTTTTTCAGGTTAGAAGCTTGAGAACCCATACCCAGAGAAGAAAACATTTTTATCAAATACTTGACCGGATCTATACTGGAATAGGCGGCAAGCACCATGCCGTTTTCATTTATGACAATTCCCTGAGATTCTAACTTTATCTCTTCCTTTTGATTCCTTATTAACGTACTCGCCACAACCTTCAAACTTACTATCCTTGACTTGCCCTTTTCAATAACTTGTCTTCCGGATTCAGTTATTTCGTCTGAAAATATATATTGAGCCATAAACACCAGCGTAAAAACTCCCGTCAAGAACCTGAGCAGCTTCTTCTTCATTTTTCTCTCCCCCTTTGTAATTTATTTTTACTTTACCCAAACACACTCCATCTGAATAAAATCCGTATAGATCCCTTTCTTAACAAAGAATACCGCTCTTTTCTTTTTATTCTTTGCTATTTCTTCCATTATTTTAATAAAGCCGTCAACATCTTCCACTTTTTGTCCGTCTACGGATTGAATTATACTTCCATTATTAAGACGGGCTAAAGCCGCCCAGCCTCCCGGTAATACTGTCTCCACAAATACACCTTTATCACCGTAATCCACTTTATTTTCCGTATAATCAAAGAAAGAAATATCCCTTACCGTAAATTCGAAATTTCTGTCTTCGTATTTTTTCATCTCGTCTTTTGGCGTCGGACTTCTTTCAAATTTCACCGCTAACTTCATTTCTTTATAATCTTTAAATTCCCCGGAAGCTCTCAGACCGGCCATTTCATATGTTTGCCCAACTTTCTTCTTCTTTATCATATTCGTAAATACTTCTGTTTCTTCCGGTCTGTTAACAGCAATATTATCCCCGTCCAAAGAAGTAATGATATCCCCCGGCAAAAGACCTGCTTTTTCTGCAGCAGTATTCCTGTACACATTGGTAATGATAACACCCGTTTTATCTTTTAGTTTCAAATGCTCCGACAGACCTGTAGTCAGCACCTGAAAACTTGCGCCCAGATAACTCTTTTTTGCCTCTTCCGAGGTTTTGTTTATATCCTTAAAACCTACCTTGACTATGCTCATCCATCTTTCTGCTTCCCTGTTAAAAACAACTATTACAGGCACGGGTTCTGTGCTTCCTTTAATTATCTCTTCTGTTATTGCCTTAAGAGTTTTTACGTCTTTAACTTCCTTTCCGTTTATGTTCACAATAATATCATTGGGTTTAATTTCCGGTTTTGCTTCCTCGCACTGGCCGCCGATTTTTACCGTAAAAATCACAACTCCGTCACGTGTGGTTCTTTTTCTTTGCCGCATCATTCTTTCCGTCAGATTGGAACCGGTAAAGCCCCACTCCTTAAACTCTTCTTCTCCCGGATCGGCAATTTCTCTTTCTTTTGTTTTAAGTGTTTTAATCAGTTCCTTCCCGCTGCGTTTTAACTTTAAGGTAACCTCTTTTCCTATAGGAGTACCCGCTACAAGTCTGAAGAAAAAAGGAAGATCTTCCTCAAAGTTGGCGGTAATATCAATGCCGTCATAACTTAGAAGGATATCACCCGGTTCAATACCTGCCGCCTCAGCAGGAGAGGCCTTAAAAACATCAATAACAAGAGTACCTTTATTTTCACCGGAATTTTTCAAGAGAGGCTCGCAGGTCAGACCTGTCCAGCTGCGGTCCACTTTACCTTTTTTTATGATTTCCCGCACTACTGGTTCTACGACATCACTCGGTATCGCGGCATCCAGAGAACCCCCGAGCCCAAGTTCATTAATACCGATTATCTCACCCTTCATATTTACCAGAGGCCCTCCGCTGTTACCCGGAAGAATCTGCGCATCATGCCCAAGCCACAAAACCATGGCGCCGACATTTTCCCATCCGATATTCATACCGTAAGGCAGGGATAATTTCGTATTGCTGATAATACCGGCAGTTATAGTTCGAGAAAGGGCAAGCGGGCTGCCCATTGCAAGTATTGGATCTCCCACGTTAACGTTGGCTGAACTCCCGAAGGAGGCAAATCTCACCGGGATATTTTTATCTTTTCTTTCACCAAGACGGAGTTTAACTACGGCAATATCGGTAAGAGCATCCTGTCCTATTACATCCGCTTCAATTTCTTCATTTGTTGAGATCGTACAAAATATTTTTTTTACCGTCCTGTCTATCACATGATAATTTGTCACAGCATAACCGTCGGCGGAGATAAGAACCCCGCTGCCGTAGGCCTCACTCCTCTTCTCCCTGCCGTCTCTATAATCGGTATAAACGACATGAAACCTGACAAGAGCCGGAAAAACTTTTTCAATTGCTTTCTCAGCTTCAATCCTGGAATTTAAAGGAATCGAAGGAATATTCTCTTTTCCCGAAAGTAAACCCGCAAAGAGCAGAGTTAAGAGCAGAATCTTAGCTTTATTCATATACATCCTCCATTTAGATACCTCAATTTATTGATTTATTCAAATAACTATTATATTATATTCCGCTTTAAAATGTCTTCTCTTTTAACCAGTTTAATTCCGAAATGATAGAAGCATTAATATCAAGCTTTTTACCGGGAAGAACCCAGTAAGTGTACGTCTCGAGTTCAAGATGTTTGTAACCGTCTAAAATAATCTTTTTGAAGAATTCTTTCCCGAGATTTGTAACAGTTGAACCTATACTTTTCCCATCCCAGGTAACAGGGACATGAAAATGAACTGTCAATTCTCCCGGTTTAAAATCAAGAAGTGCATTGGAAAGATCGGCATATCTCGATATTTTCCCGTTACTTTTTATTCTTACCTGATGCAGATATTCCTTATCTGTGAAAGGAGTTAAAAGTGCACGTGCTTTTTCAATTGTTTGCAGTCTGGCTCTTAAACCGGCGGATATTTGAATTTTAACAACTTCAATACCGGCGCCCGTAAGCGTATCATACCATTTTAGAGGATCTTCAAACTCAACTCCTGCATGGCAGCAGTCAAGGCAAACGCCTATATACTTTTTAAATTTACCGCTTTTTTTTATCATTTTTTTAAAATATTTCACTGTAGAAGCGAGCGAATCAAGAAAGCAGTCCGGTTCCGGCTCAAGTGAAAGGATAATTCTCTTTCCCGTGTTCTTTTCAACAGCAGAAAGATATTCCGCTGTTTTTATTATATTTTTACTGCCCTTTTTCTTTACTTTCTTTCCGTAATGCAGAGGGACAGTTGATATTGTTCCGATTTCCCCGGCAGGCATTACCTTCACAAGTATATCGATAAGATCTTTTGTATAATCCACTCTTTCCTGCGAAGACCAATCAGGCAGGTAGACTTTTTCCTTTATTACTCCTCCGTGAAAGGAACCAAACGGGAATCCGTTTATAGTTACGACATAAAGAGAGTTTTTCTTCAGGAAATCCGTAAAAACATCAATTTCTTTTATCAGTTCTTTTGCAGCTGCTGCCGATATTCTCAATCCGACTGCAAATTCATCATTCGGGCAGAACTCCTTTTTTATTGCAAGAACATTCTCTTTTATTGTTTTAAAGTTATCCGTCCAATGTTCGCCTTTATGGATATTAAGGCAGTACATAAGATGGTTGTTATTTTTTATTCTCATTTTTCATTTCCCTGACTGCTTTTTCTATTTCGTCATGCGGCAAACTTTTTATAACGCATTTTTTTCCGAGACGATCCGGCATAACCAGATGAAGTTCCCCTCCGATATGCTGTCTAAATTCCTCTAATCCCCGGTAAATACTCAAAATACCATTTCGATCTCTCCTCTCCATCACCGGATGCCACAAATTAAACCCGCAATTTTTCAATCCATTATATACTCTTGTAAATTCCTTTGCAGATATAAGCTTTAAGTTCTTCGCAATTATCATATCCAGCACAACACCGAGCGCAACTGCCTCACCATGCCTCAATTCATATTTTGTCAGTACTTCAATAAAATGCCCGCTCCAGTGGCCAAAATCAAGAGGACGCGACGACCCGGTCTCAAAAGGGTCCTGTCCTGTTGAAATATGTTCTGCATGAAGCCTTGCTGAGGTAAATATCATCTTTTTTATTGCTTTGCGGTCGCCCTTTAAGAACCTTTCACTATTATTTACAAGAAAATTTAAAAATTTTCTATCTTTTATTATGGCTACCTTAAAAGCTTCGGCTGCTCCGCTTAATATATCACGTGTTCCGAGAGTTTGAAGAAAATTAAAATCATTTATAACGGCAAACGGCGGAGTAAAAGTGCCAAAATAATTTTTTGTTCCGTAATAATTAATTCCATTTTTGACTCCGACTCCGGAATCACATTGAGAAAGAACTGTTGTAGGAATACGGATCTGCCTTAACCCTCTATGGGTTATAGAAGCAAAATAACCCACCGTATCAAGTACGGCCCCGCCTCCTATTATAACTACAAACGAATGCCTGTCCAAAGAATTATCCCTCAGCAAACGCGCGACACGTCCCTGTAATTTTTTGTCATTTTTACACCACTCCCCCCCTTTTATTTTTACCCGGGGGATTACATATTCACCTCTTTCGGGGTTATTCTTAAACCACAGCCTTAATTTTTTCTCAACTTCAGGATATTCCAAGGAAACAGCCGAATCTATAAATACCATAATCCTGGAATTTTTATCTTTAAATATTTCTTTTAATATCCTGCCTCCGGAAGAAAACATATCACCGGTAAAATATATATTGTAATCAAATTCCACTTTTATTTTCTGTCTTATCTTCAATTTCCGCCCCGACTTTCAAGAATATTTTTTATACTCCTAGAGAGCTCTAAAATGCTCTCCGGATTACCCAAATAAATATCTGACGCATAAAACACCGGTTCATCTTCATCCACCCGGCCATGTGTCCCCTTAATAAGACCGGGGTCCTGCCTGATTTTAAACGGGTTCCGGCCCTTAAGCAGTTCACACGGATCATATCCGGGTTTATTATGGATATCTACATGTGATGCATACTCTGGCGCCTCTTTTTTGTCATCCCACCAGCGATAGTCAAACCAGCAGCCCCTTTTAGCTATTAGAACAATCTCCCCGCTCCGTTTATTCTCTATGCCGCTATTTCCGGACTTACCGTCAATTACCTGATCAACACCTTCCATCTTTTCAAATAAAGCTCTGACTTGACTCAACTTGTCAGGATCAAAAACGTAAACATGAGCAATCTGATGATCCGCAGCGGCAAAAGCCGGGCTTATATAATAATTTGGATACATCATTCCCCTGACATTTCTCGTTTTCAAAAGCCCCTCTGCTCTTAATAGCTTATTGGGAAATATAACATGTGAAGCAGGAGTAATTGAATAATCACCAAATACTAATACCTTATAACCCTGCTCTTTCGCAACAGTAAATAAAACTTCAAGGTATTCCATAACTATGTTAAGTGCGACCAATGCTTCTTTTGAATCAGGACCAAATCTCTGCAAATCATAATCAAGATGGGGAATATATGTAAATAAAAACCCCGGCTTTTCATTTAACATTACATTTTTTACGGCTTTTATGATCCAGTCACCGGATTTTCTTGAAGCAAAAGGGCCCCAGTAGCTGTGAAGCGGGAAATCAGATCCAATCTCTTTTTTTAACCGCTCATTAAGAGACACCGGATTTGACATACAATCAAGTATCATTCCGCCATGATGCTTATGCACCGGCGCAGGAGAGAAGAAGATATCACTGTCCATACCGAGTGATTGCTGAATAAACATTTGAGCGACTTTACCGCCGCGCGAACGGAAATTGTCCCATATTCTGCTGCCATCAATAAGCCTGCTGCTTTGTTCCCAAAACATCGGCTTCAATAATTTGTTTTCAAAATATCCGTTTCCCACTATTCCGTGCACAGAGGGAAGAACCGCTGTCCGTAAAGTTGCCTGAACCGTACAGGTTAACGCAGGGAAAAGTCCCTTTAAAGGTTTTATCTCCATTAAACCCAATTTTTCCTGTTTTAGATTCTTCACAAGAAAATTATAGCCCAGCGCCGCTATTTGTATTAATATTATTTTTTCATTCATTTTTTCTCTAACTTCCATAGAATACTTTTGCCGCTCTTCCTGAAAGATATAGGAACAAGCACATAAAAACAATAATAACTGCGGGATTTTCAAAGCCTGAAAAAATGATAAATGCCAGCTGTAAGATTATAAGACCCCTCACAAGGTTACCAATCAGTGAAGCGCGATTTCCTTTAACTTCATTGAAAGCAAATGCTGTCAGCCCGGCAACATAAATAGTTTCAATCAATGCCGCAATAGAAACATTAGTATTAATCGAAAGAGACACCAGACTGGCTCCGAGAATTATATTAGCGCCGCGGCAAAGTCCCATAACTGCAAAACCGGCAACCGGAATTTTTCTTGCAAAGGTATTATAAACAACAATAAGAAGCACAAGTATGATTGCGGCCATAAAGAAATCGGGACCAATCAGGATGCTTATAATAAGAGCAATAACTATCAAACATATTGCCGCTAATAACGCAGTGACCGGGTTTATTCTCCCTGAAGGAATCGGGCGAAAAGGGCGCTCTTTTTTATCTTTTTCTCTGTCAAAATAATCATTTAAAATAAGGCCGGACACATAGAAAATTACCGAACAAACAGCTGCGGGGATTAAATACAGTATTTTCGCATTACTCATCCCGGCAAGCAAAGCTCCCGCTATAACATCCCCGGGAACAGTAAACAAGTTTGGAGGTCTGACAATTTCCATCCATGCACGAAAAGCAGGATTTATTTTAAATTTCATTTACGGCTGCCTTTGATATTCGGAAACAGGAACAGGCTTAATATTATAGTCAGGTTTCCACTTCGAGGATTGATCGTAAAATTCATCAGCATTATCATGAAGAAGCATTTTTATTACTTTTTCATCGTGACCGTGTTCTTTCAGGTACTCAGTTGTTTTTGCAAGGGCTAAGGGATCAGAAACACCCCAGTCTGCGCTTCCGTTTACTACAAGCCTCTTCGCTCCATAAGTTTTAACTATTTCCGAAACCCGTTCAGGATTAAGCTTGGAATACGGATAGACTGTAAGTCCCAGAAAACAATCTGTCATCTGCGTAATCGGCATCGTTTCTTCCGTGTTATGATCTATTTCTATATGTTTTTGTGTTACACCTTCCGCTTTAATTATATCAACAATAACCTTTGCGCCTTTTGCTTTATTCATATGCGGCAAATGAACTATTACCTGCATTTTCTTTTTTTCCGCAAGAAGAAGCTGCTTTTTAAACGCATAAATCTCATTCTCGGTTATATTATTCAGTCCTATCTCTCCGACCGCGATACACCTCGGATGGTCAAGGTACTCCTCAATACCAAGAAGCACTTCATCTACAAGTTTTTTATTTTCCGCTTCTTTCGGATTGTAGGCAATGCAGGCGTAGTGATCTATGCCGAAGCGGGCAGCTCTTATTGTTTCAAATTCCAATATTAAACGAAAGTAATCAAAGAATGTACCGGCATACCTGCGGTCGCTTCCAAGCCAAAAAGAAGGCTCAACAACAACCCGGATCCCCGCTTTGTACATTGCCTGGTAATCATCCGTTGTCCTTGAATACATATGTATATGAGGTTCGATTATGAACATATATCCGGCCTTCCTTTTTTCATAACACCATAATGATTATAGGATTTATAAATACTAAAAACAAGAAATATTTACTTCCTATCAGGAAGGACAACAGGGCTGTCCTATGGGATGTAATGTCAGTGCTTTATTATTTTCTTTCCTACTCTTTCTATTTTTTCACTGACTCCTTCAAAACTAGGGTCAATATCCAAAGTCAGGGAGAAGTTTTTATAGGCTTCTTCGTAGTTCTCATTAATCTCCTGGATCAAACCAAGATTATATCTGGCATCGGGATAATAAGGATTTAAAGCAACTTCTTTTTTAAACTCTTCTTCCGCTTCTTTATACTGTAACAATCTGTAATTTAACTCTCCCAGATAAAAATGCGACCGGAGATCAATGGTATTTCCGGCAAGATCACTGTAAACAACCGAAGATCTGGCCAATTGTAAAGCATAATTGACTCTTTTCTTTCCCGCAGAATCAATAGCCATTCCAAGTTTTAAATTGGATATAAAAAGGAACATTTGTAAGGGTGCCGAAACAAGAAAAAGGGTCAAACAGAGGGAAAAGATTACAGCCCTTATTTTGTTAGTACCGAAACCTGTTTCAGATACTCCATAACCTGAAGCAAGAAGACCCAAAAAAGTAAAAAATAATACAGCAGACGGCGCTATCTTTAACGGAAAATTAAAGAACATATGAACTAAGAACGCAATAAGAGAGCAAAGCAACCCTATATATATGACTTTTTTATCATTCTCCTCTTTTGAGAGATTCCTGATTGCCCCAAAAATAACACTTCCTATAAAAAGTAAAAGCAGCAAGAGACCCAAAACTCCCAGCTCCGAACCTATCTGCAAGTAATCATTATGGGCATCCTTTGTAATAATATGCGGATATCCTGTAAATTCTTTTGTCTTCAAAAGTTTTGCTTCATACTCCGTAAAGCGAACTCTATAAGTACCGGCTCCAAAACCATTGACCGGTCTATCTTTAATCATAGAAACAGCGCTTTTCCACATAATCCAGCGGCCGCGCTCGGAAAATGTTTCAAACTGCCCGAGTTTTGCCAGCTTCCCGATAGCTTCATCCGGTTTAAAGGAAAAAACAAGAGCTGAAGCTATTGATATCAGAACTATTGCCGAAATTATAATCAGTTTTCTATACTTTGGTATGTAGATAACAAAAAGGATACCAAATACCAGAGCTCCTAAAGCCAGGCCTATCCAGGCATTCAAAGTCTGAGAAAAGAAGAGAGCGACTACAAGGAGAATAGTATTTATAGCATAAATAATCTTATATATCAGGTTCTCAACAACAAAAAACAACGCCATTGATACAGGAATTAAAAGGATAAGATAACCGCCCAGGAAATTTGCATTTCCCAGAGTAGAAGATATTCGTCCGGTAAAATTTGAGACCCTGAAAACAAAGTCCAGATGAAAATACTGAAATATTCCTATTACAGAAACGAAAAGCCCTGAGAGTAACGCAATATTCAAAAGTCCAAAATATACATTTTTATTTCCGTTGGAAATATGTACCACCGCGGCAAACAACCCGGCATAAAAAGTAAATTCAAGAGCCCATCTGAAGGAGATCACAGGATTAACAGAGTAGAAGGCCGAACCAAAAGCATAAAGAGCAAATATCAAAAGCATCGCAGAAACTTTGGCATTTATTTGTATTTTTTGAGATAAATATTTAAAGGCCATGATCAGAAATACAATGCTCAACAAGCTAAACACAACTATATTTTTGGGAGCCGAAAAAGCCTCCTTACAATAGCGCAAATATAAAAGCGGAGATAAAAACAACACAGTGGATATAAGAAGTAAAAGCATACAATATAATACTAGATATATTGTAGTTTGTAAAGTTTTTAAAGTTCGTAAGGTTTGTAAGGTTATTTTTACGAGTTATTAATATATTAAATTTTCCAAGCATACAAACAATATTTTAAATATATGATTATCAAGATTTTTAACCTTACAAACTTTACAAACCTTATGAACTTTTTCGCATTGACACGCGACGGCATTCTGCTTGAATTCGCAGTCGTTTAAATGCTACAATTTAGTCATATGAAACACTTGGTTAAGTTTCTATATCCCGGAATCAGATTGAAAAGGTGGATTTTTCTATTTATCCTCTCTTCCCTCGTTTTTTTATCGGGTTTATCAGGGGTAATGGGTAAGGCTTTCAAAGGAATCAGAATTAACCTTATAAATGTTGAAAAATACATTAACCCGATAAGAGATATGATAACTAACTCAACAAAACTTGTAACAATCGATATTATAGCTATCTTGCTCGGGGGCATTGTTTTTATTTTAGGAATACGGTTTTTCTTTAAAGCAATAAGCGCCCTCTATCCTTCGAAGATAGATGTTGTAAAGGCTTCTTATGACGAGTTGCAGCTTTTAAAAGGGCCCAGAATAGTAACGGTAGGCGGCGGAACCGGACTATCAACGCTTCTTAAAGGTCTTAAGGTTTATTCAAGTAATTTGACGGCAGTCGTAACCGTTGCAGATGACGGCGGCTCTTCGGGTAAACTCAGAAAACAACTAAAGATGCTTCCTCCCGGAGATATCAGAAGCTGTATGGTCGCGCTAGCTGACTCCTCAGGTCTCCTCGGGAAAGTCTTTCAATACAGATTTAATTCAAATAATAAAAACCTTGACGGGCATAGTTTTGGCAATCTGTTCATAGCCGCCCTTACAAATATCAGCGGAAGCTTTGAGAAAGGTGTCCAGGAAGCCAGTAAAATTCTGGCTATTCGCGGAAAAGTTCTTCCGGTAACACTGGAGAAGGTAGTACTGGAAGCCAAATTAAAAAACAAAAAAATAATAAAGGGTCAATCAAACATATCTCATTGTGCATATGCTATTGATAAAGTGTTTTTGGTTCCTTCAGACCCGCTGCCTTCCAACACGGCTCTAAGTGATATAAAAAAAGCAAAATTAATTATTCTTGGACCCGGGTCTCTCTATACCAGTATTATTCCTAACCTCTTAATTAAAGAAGTCAGTGATGCAATATATCATTCCAAAGCTAAAGTAGTCTATATTTGCAATATAATGACCCAGCCGGGAGAGACTAAAGGCTACCGCTTGAGCGACCATGTAAATGCAATAAATAACCACGTTGGTTACAGGGACCTTATTAACTATGTCATAGTAAACAATCACTACAATATTCCTGAAAAAGTCTTGGTGAAATACGCTAAAAAGAATTCTTATCCTGTTGAAATAGACAGCAATAATATGAAGACCTATTCCGTAAAAATTATCAGTGATGACCTGGTTCAGATAGCAGACGGTCTGGTCAGACACGATCCGGAAAAGCTGGCAAAGATAATACTGCGCCTTACTTTATAGTTGGCGCAAACTAATAATTAAAAAAGAAGGAAAATAAAAACAATATTTGTTTGTATCAGTGGAATCCAATAGTTCTGCAATCTCATCAAAAGATCCGCCTAATATAATTGGCGGAAGTGTCCGCCAAAGTTCGACTTTGGCGAGACCTCGCCCTCAGGGCGGGAAATCTATTTAACAAGGAGAATTATGAGTACTGAGAAAGTAACATTAATGATCGGAGTTTCAGGTGTACGGGGAATAGTCGGAGAAACTCTTACTCCGGAGCTGATCACACGTCTTGGAGTTGCTTTTGGAACTTATATGAACTCCGGACGCGTCGTAGTGGGAAGAGATACCAGAGTTTCCGGTGTTATGATAAAACACTCAATCCTTGCCGGCCTTATATCAACCGGTTGTGAAGTCATCGATCTGGGAATAGTCACCACCCCTTCCTGCTCACTTATGGTAAAAGAATTAAAAGCCGACGGCGCAATAATTATCACGGGTTCCCATAATCCTATAGAGTGGAACGCTTTAAAATTTTTAAAAGGCAACGGTGTATTTTTAAACGATGAGGAAGGCAAGCAGCTGCTTAATATTTATTATCAAGGCGCTTTCAAAAAAGTGCGCTGGGACGGCCTGCACCGTGTAACGGAAGATAATACTGCAGCCGAAAAACATATTAAGAAAATACTTGCGAACGTAAATGTAAAGCAGATCCGTAAAAAGAAGTATAAAGTAGCCCTGGACAGCTGTAACGGCGCAGGAGCAATAATTACCCCGCTTTTCCTTAAAGAGCTGGGCTGTGAGGTCGTACCTATTCATTGCGAGCCAAACGGGCTCTTTCCTCACAATCCGGAACCCATTTTCATCAATCTGCAGGATCTTTGCAAAAAAGTAAAGACCACCAAATCAGATATAGGTTTTGCACAGGATGCAGACGCAGACAGAGTTGCCATAGTCGACGGAAACGGGCATTATCTCGGAGAAGAATATTCCGTCGCCCTGGCCTCTTCTTATCTTTTAAAGAAAAACCGAGGCAGCACGGTAGTCGTCAACATGTCCACATCAAAGATGATGGACGATATAGCAAAAAAATACAATGCAACCCTGATCCGGACTAAAGTTGGGGAAGTACACGTGGCAGAACGGATGATGGCAGAGAAAGCAGTAATAGGCGGAGAAGGTAACGGCGGGGTAATGTGGCCTAAAATTCATCCTGTCAGGGATTCACTCGTAGGTATTGCCCTGGCCCTTCAGAATATGGCTGAAAGCGGAAAAACTATACGACAACTGGCGGATGAACTCCCCAAATATTACATAGTAAAAGAAAAAATCACATGCGCCCCAAAAGATGCCCATAAAGTTATGGAACAAGTAAAAATACTATATCAAAAAGACAAAGTTGAAACTATTGACGGAGTAACAATCACTAAAAATGGTACAAGGATCAGCATAAGGCCATCCAACACAGAACCGATTTTCAGGATCTTTGTAGAATCAAATTCTCACAGCAAATCATTAAGGATCGCATTGGATATCAAGAAGATTATCGCGGGGATACTGAAGAAGATAGGATAAACAAAGTAATTCCAATCACTAAGATCAAAGCACTAAATTCTAAACAAAGAGAAAATGTTTAAGCATTAATCAATAAACAAAGCACTGGTTAATATATATTCAATGATTTTGTTTAGAATTTAGTTCTTAGTGATTGATGTAGCTTCTATGCAAGCAATGCAACCACCGCTACAACATGTTTAGACGAGATAGTATAATCGGATACAATCTTTCCGACTCCCTTTTTCTTTGCGAGTTTTGCGGTCTTTCCAGACAAACGTATTTTCACGATATTTCCTTTAAACTTCACTTTTATATCGCAGAAATTGGTATAGGCATTCCAACCCATACCCAGAGCCTTAAGAACTGCTTCCTTTAAAGCAAAAATGACGGAATACTTCACATAATTGCCGTTTACTCCGAAATATTCTTTGATCTCCGCAGTACTGAACACTTTTTTCAAGAAAACTCCGGCTGAAGGTTTAGATAACGCCGCCTTCATCCTTTTTTTCTCAAATATGTCAATTCCCAGACCTTTTAGTTTCATCTTTGAAAAACGATTCCCCTTCCGCCAGTTATATTAGGCGGATCTCTCAACGATCCGCCCTATATCCATTGGCGGATCTTTTGAGGAGATTACAATGCTACTGGATTCTCCGCCCTTGGCGAGATCTCACCAAAGGTGGACACTACTGATACTAAATGCCGCCCCAATAAAATACAATCTGAGAATCTCTCCATTTTTTATTTCTATACTTTCTTATGCATTCAAAAAGAAAAAGGGACCGAAGAAACTCCGGCCCCTTTTAATTCCTATTTACCCTGCTTGTCGCAGGCTTGTTTTATGAACTTTGTAGCATCGCCTACGGTTTTCACCGAAAGAGCAGAATCTTCTTCCATCTCAATGTCAAAGGCAACTTCAAAAGCAGCTACCAATTCGATACTGGCAAAAGAATCAGCGCCCAGATCTTTTACAAATTCAGCTGTAGGGACTACTTTATCCGCGCTCACCTTAAGCTGTTTTACCACTACTTCTTTTACTTTTGCCTCTACTGCCGTTATATCCATTTTAATCTCCTCCGTTTCTATAATATTTTACTAAATAACGGTCGTCTTTCTGACCCAGTATTTCACATCCTCTTTCATCATATCTTTAAGCGCAAGAATATATTTCTCTTCTTCCGCTCCCATTGTGCATTTCCTTCTTCCCATGGCATATTTCGCCGTTTCCATGCTTTTCTGAGCTTTAAAGAACTTATCGTTCATCATCCAGCTGAAGGAAGGAATATACTTCGGAGCTACACCGCCGTTTCCGACCACATTGCTCATCATTCCGACCATTGTACCGGTGTTAAGTAAAGTTCCGATGGAAGTCTTGGTGTGATCTCCGATAAAGGAACCCACTTTGCCGTCGCCGGTATCCATTAACTCGCCCTTTACATAAAGCGAAACAGGGCCATAGTCATTTTTAAGATCGGAGTTGGTGGTCATAGCACCAAGGTTAACCCATTCACAAAGATATGCGTGACCCAGGAAACCGTCATGATATTTATTGGAATGACCGTGTATGATCGCGTCTTCCACTTCACCGCCGACTCTGCAGACAGGGCCTATTGCCGATCCGGTCCTTAAATTGGTACCAAAGAGCTGGGTCTTTTTACCTACTGCATTCGGACCCTCTATTCTTGTAAACGGAAATACGGTAACATCTTCGTCAATAATTATGGGACCGGCCGTAACATCAAGACAGACAAACGGGTGAATATCAGCGCCCTTGGCAATATATACATTCTTTTTATCGCCAAGAATAGCAGCCATAGGATGTAATTTTCCTTCAATTACTCCGCCCTTTCCTATTATTTTAAAATCGTCTTCTATCGCTGACGGGTTCTTCTGTACCAGGTTCCACGGCCATTCTACGATATACGCCTCTGAGGGAACTTTTTTGAGAGCAGCTTTCAAATTACTCATCATCTTCGTAATATCAGCATCATAAGCTTTTGCAAGAGTCCCTTTTAAAGCCCTCGCATAAATAACATCGCCGTTTGCCGCAGTTGCTATTTCTTCGCCGCCGTTTAATTCAATTTTTGTCCCTGCAGTCAAAAGCACGGCTCCGTTAATAAAAAGTGTATCTTCGCTTTTTATCTGGTTAGCATTATTTATCACATCAGCGCCCATCTTCTCTTTCATGAAAGCCGCTATCATATCCCTGACTATATAGGATACTTTTGTTCCCTTAAATTTCCTGACAATTTTCTCATACAGCATCGTATGCCCGCACTTTAACATGAAAGTAGGCCTCATGTAAGTCAACGGGTACAGATTATCAAACTTCGCATCTTCAAATACAACTACCTGCATATCTTTATCCCCCTTAGTTTCGCGTTATTTTTATATCCTTTTTCGAGTTGTCGAATTTAGTGCTTCGAATTTGATTCTATTTTACATTCTCATATGTATCTGCCGCAATCCTGACTTCTTCATCAGTAGGAATAATAAACACTTTGACTTTTGAATCGGCCGCGGATATTTCCCTTTCTTTTTTTGCCTTATCGAGATTTCTTTTTGCGTCAAATTTTATCCCGAGAGTTTCCATGTTTGAACAAATATACTCCCTGACAAATTCATCTTTTTCTCCGATTCCGCCGGTAAAGACAATCGCATCAGTCCCGTTAAGAACAGCCATGTACGAACCGATGTACTTTTTTATTTTATAACTGAATATCTCAAAAGCAAGTTTCGCCCTTTCATTTCCCTTGGCGATTGCTTCATGAATATTTCGCATATCATTGGATATTCCTGAAATCCCGAGCACACCTGATTTCTTATTCATCATGGTGTTTATCTTATCCAGATCCATGCCTTCCTTACCTGCAAGATAGAAAATAATAGCAGGATCAATATCACCGCTTCTTGTTCCCATCGCTACACCTTCCAGCGGAGTAAGACCCATGCTTGTATCTACTGACTTGCCGTTTTTTACCGCAGTAATGGAAGAACCGTTACCGAGATGACAGGTTATCACACTTACCGCATATTTGTCCTTCTTTAGAAGCTCTGCGGCCCTGCGCGCCACATACCTATGGGAAGTACCATGAAACCCGTATTTCCTTACTTTATATTTATCGTAAACCTCGTAAGGTAAAGCGTAAAGAAATGCATGTTTTGGTATGGTAGTATGAAAAGCCGTATCAAAAGCTGCCAGCTGTTTTGCGTGAGGCATAAGGTCTTTTGCAGCTTTAATCCCTGCCATGTTAGGCGGGTTATGAAGCGGAGCCAGGTCATAATACTCTTCAATGGTTTTAATAACCTCATCATTAATAAGCACAGAACCTGTAAAAGCCTCTCCACCATGCACTACGCGATGACCTACGGCCGTGATTTCTTTAGTATCCTTTACTACCCCCTGTTCTTTATCCGCCAGGAGTGCAATTACCAGCTTTAAACCCGCTTCGTGACTGGGAATAGGAGTCATAACTTCATGTTTTGGTTTGCCTTTCAATTCATGAATTATTTTACTGTCTTTCGCTCCGATTTTATCAATCATGCCTGAAGCAAGTAAATCTCCGGCAGGCATTTCAAACAGTTTATATTTTACGGAAGAACTTCCTGAGTTAAGCACCAGTATTTTCATCGGGTTATCCTTTCTTCTGGGCTTTCACAGCCATGATAGCTGCTACGCCGACAATATCTTTAACTGAAGCTCCTCTGGAAAGGTCGCTCACCGGCTTGGAAAATCCCTGCAATATCGGGCCATAAGCTTTGGCATTTGCAAGATATTGAGTTAATTTGTAAGAAATATTTCCGGACTGCAAATCAGGGAATATCAGAGTATTTGCTTTTCCTGCCACGTCGCTTTTTTCTTTTACTTTTTTTGCAGCCACAGCAGCTACAAGAGCGGTATCAGCCTGAAACTCACCGTCAACCATCAAGTTAGGCATTTTTTCTTTTACTATTTTAAGCGCCGCAAGTACCTTATCTACATTCGGATGTGACGCAGAACCTTTGGTAGAGAAAGAAAGCATCGCCACTCTGGGTTCCATACCAAGGACTTCTTTCGTGCTCATAGCGGAAGCCATCGCAATATCGGCAAGCGCTTCTGCGTTTGGATCTATGTTAACCGCACAATCGGAATATAGCAGGGTTTTATCCTTTTCTCCGAGAGCTTCCGGCACAACCATAATGAAGAAACTAGACGGGGTAGAAATACCTTTTTGGAAACCGATAGCAAGCACCGAAACCTGGATGATAGTCGCGGTAGCATTAGCAGCTCCGGCAACCATTCCGTCCGCATCCCCGGTTGAAACCATCATAGCTCCAAAAAATAGATTCTTCTTTACCAGTCTTTTAGCCATCCCTTCAGAGACATCCGGTCTTTTTGACATATACGCTTTCGCATATGAGTCAAGTTTTGGAGAGCTTACCGGATCAATTATGGTTACACCGCTTAGATTAAGAGAAAGTTTTGCAGCCCTTTCTTTAATGCTGTTTGGCTCGCCTATAACCGCGGGAATTGCGATTTTTTCTTTTGCTATTTCAGCGGCGGAAGAGAGTATTCTGTCGTCTTCGCCTTCAGGAAGGACAATTTTTTTTAGTTCTTTTTTTGCCTGCTCTTTAAATTTCTCTATAAGATCCATGGATCTTCTCCTTGAGGAATGATTATGGGATTAGAGTAAAGCAAGCCGCCGGTTTTATCCGGCGGCTTTTTTGTTTTCTTATTATTTTGCCAACGAACTCGGATACTTTCCTTTAAGCATTGAAGCTGCGTCTTTGTCCAGAACAACTACGACATCAGCATGCGTCTGAAGGAAGGAAGCCGGCACCATATGTGATATCGCTCCTTCTATCATGTGAGCGACCACCGCAGCTTTGTTCTTGCCGTTCGCAAGAAGCACTATTTTTCTCGCTTCAAGTATGGTTCCGTTGCCCATGGAAACAGCAAAGGTAGGTACGTCAGATTTTTTCGCGAAAAATCTCGCATTGTCCTGTATTGTCCCTTCGGTTAAAGAAACTTTTCTTGTTCTGGTGTTCATCCCGGAAAGAGGTTCGTTAAATGCAATGTGACCATTTGAACCTATTCCAAGCACCTGGATATCAATACCGCCCCAGGCCACTATTTTTTTCTCATATTCCGCGCAACCGGCGGCAATATCCTTTGCCAGGCCGTTCGGTACGTTGGTATTTTTCTTATCAATGTTTACTTGATCAAAAAGGTTCGTATTCATAAAATATCTGTAGCTTTGATCGTGGGTTTCCGCAAGGCCGACATATTCGTCAAGATTAAAAGTTCTTACACTCGCAAAGTCAAGTTTTCCCGCTTTGTTCATCTTTATTAGTTCCCCGTACATCTTAACAGGAGTAGAACCTGTAGCAAGACCGAGTATCGGATTCTTTTTTGATTTCAATACTTCTGCTACAACTTCCGCGCCGCAAACTGACATTTCTTCAACTGTATTTTTTACTATTACTTCCATTTTTCCTCCTTAAGGAAATAGAATTAAGATGCTTTTCAGAAAAAACCACCCCGGCAATCTAAATTCGGGGCGGCAGAGATTTAACTGATATGTTTTAACCTGTATTACTAGATTTTTGTAATATTTATGGCTTGCGGACCTTTTGCACCATCAGTAACTTCAAATTTTACTTCCTGCCCTGCAGCCAGGGTCTTGAAACCTTCCCCTTGAATAGCGGAATAATGAGCAAACACATCCCCGCCGCCTTCCTGCTCTATGAATCCATAACCTTTTGCTTCATTAAACCACTTAACTTTCCCTTTCTTTTCCATCTTTACTGCCTCCCTTGAAAATTAACCCTAAAATAACAGGTTTTTGCTGTAAGAATTGACTATTTCAGAGAAAAATGACTTTAATGAGTAAGATTTTAGCATAAAAAATGCCGGCTTGTCAAATGCTTATTTATTCCTGCTTATTTATTCCCGGAATAAACGAAAATAAAGACTGTTTATAACGTTAAAACGTTACAAACCCAGTCCCTAGCACCCAAAACCTGACACCTTGTCTATTTTCACTTATAATAATTAAACGTTATTTCCGCCGTAGCCATCTTTCGATAAAAAGCATAATCTTCGTTGGTTGCTTTACTGCCCTGAAAAACCATATCCAGGCCGTTCCAGATGGAGAACCAACCGGCAGGTTCCAATAATACGAGCATAACAGCCGCATTTAAGGAATTTTGATTGTAATAACTCATTACAGCAGCGCAAGCGGTAAGAAAGAATCCAAGTAATGCAAAAAGTATTCCGTTACCAACCTTTGTGCTTCTTTCTTTTTTCAGGATCTGCATATGCTTATGAAAATGATCATGCAAGCGCTTTCTTATTAAAAGCTCTTTTTCTTTATCACAAAGATTTTCCGGAAGCATGAACTTTAATTCCAACCCCGATACCTTTTCCCTTGCAGCCCTCTTGGCTTCAATCAAAAAGTCAAAAGAGAGCACTCTATGATCATAAGGCCGCGGGTCAAAGTCGGAAAATATATCATCATAGGTATCAAGAACTAAAGATATTTCTGATTCGTCTACGAGTTTGTTACGTTTATCAACTGTTTGGTCGCTTATTTTCATAATAGTTAACTCCAGTAAACCGTTGCACGTTACACGTTGCTCAAGTTACTCACGTTCTAAATTAATGTGGTATCAATTAAATATTGCGGGTCTCTTTCCCGCGCACATTAAATTGTCAATCGTCATTTGTAAATCGTAAATTACTTTTTTGTTGGTTTATACAGCGGTGACAATTTCCTTAGCCTATCTACTGTTTCTGAAAATTTTTCCAGCACAATTGAAAGCTCATCTTCTGTCGTATTCTTTCCGAGAGTAAATCTTACGGAGCCGTGTGAAAGTTCATGGGATAATCCTAATGACATTAAAACATGAGAAGGTTCCAGTGAACCGGAAGTACAGGCGGAACCTGAAGAAGCGCAAATCCCTTCCATGTCCAGATTAAGTATCATGGACTCACCTTCAATATATTTTACAGATACATTTACATTATTTGGGAGCCGCTTTATTGCGTGACCGTTTAATTTAACCTCGGGAATTATTTTCATCAGACCTTCTATAAATTTATCTCTAAGTCCTGATATTCTCTTTGCTTCTTTCTCCATATTTTGCATGGCAATTTCACATGCCTTGCCAAATCCGACTATTCCCGGAACATTCTCAGTGCCGGCTCTTCTTCTTTTTTCCTGTTCTCCACCGTGAATAAAAGGAGATATTTTAACACCTTTTCTGATGTATAAACCGCCGATCCCTTTTGGTCCGTATAATTTATGCGCAGAAACTGAAAGGAGGTCAATGTTCATCTTTTCCACATCAATAGGGAGAGAACCTGCCATCTGCACGGCATCCGTATGAAATACTATCTTTTTCTCCCTTGCAATTTTTCCGATCTCCGCTATCGGTTGAAGTACACCTATCTCGTTATTCGCAGCCATGATGGAAATAAGTATTGTTTTATCCGTAATCGCCTTTTTCAACTCCTCAAGGTTAACAAGCCCGTCAGTATCAACCGGTAAATAAGTCACTTTAAAGCCTTCTTTCTCAAGATAATGACATGTCTCCAATACTGCATGATGTTCGATTTTGCACGTAATTATATGATTACCCTTTGTTCTATTGGCATAAGCAGCCCCCTTGATAGCATGATTATCAGATTCAGTCCCCCCGCTTGTAAATATTACTTCCGACTGATCAGCACCTATGATTTTTGCAAATGACTCCCGCGCCTCTTCTATCGCCTTTTTTGATTCTCTCCCGTAATGATAAATAGTAGATGCGTTACCGAATAACTCCATAAAGTAAGGCGTCATAGCAGAAAGAACGTCCGGATGGACAGGGGTCGTGGCTGCGTAGTCAAGATATATACGTTTCATGTTTCTCCTATTTTCACATAAATTTCGTTAATACAATCCGTAACTACCATCTATTTACGATTGACAATCGATTGTAGTATGATTTATCAAAACAAAAATAACTGTTCATTTATTCTATTCGCAAATATTGCGGGAGCATTTCCCCGCATACATTAAATTGTCAATCGTAAATCGTCAATTTTACTTAAGAAGTTCTTTCGCGTGCGTTAGAGCTGCTTTGTTGTCCGAGCCGCCCAGCATTCTGGCTACTTCTTTTATACGACCTTCTTTATTTAATTTCTCAATGCTTATAACTGTCTTATTGTTCTTAACGCCTTTTTCTATATAAATATGTTCTTTTGCCAGGGAAGCGATCTGAGGCAGATGCGTAATACAGATAACCTGCCTGGACTTTGCGGCTTCTTTCATTTTTTTTCCGGCAGTCAGGCCCATATTCCCGCCTATTCCTGTATCTATTTCGTCAAAAACCAGAGTCCCCACTTTGTCGGAACTTCCGGTAATTACTTTTAAAGAGAGCATAACACGGGACATTTCCCCGCCGGAAGCGATCTTATTAAAAGGTTTCGGTTCTTCTCCTATATTGGAAGATATAAGGAATTGTGTCTTATCAAACCCCGTTTTATTTGCCGAATATATTTTTCCGTTAAGCTCAAGAACTCCAAAAGCATCTTCCTCTTTTGAAAATTCCACTTTAAATTTTGTTTTAGCCATTCCAAGATCGGCCAGCTCAGAAACTACCCGTTTTTCCAGATCAAGCGCTGTTTTTTTCCTTTTCTCGGAGAGAATTACTGCATTTTTTCCCGCTTCAATTCTCAATCTTGCTATTTCAGCATCAATTTTCCCCAGCTCTTCTTCACTCTTTGTAATAGCATTTAACTCTGCTTTTTGTTTTTCACAATACTCTATTATTTCAGATACACTGCTTCCGTATTTTTTCTTCAGTTTCAGTATCAGATCTCTCCGATCATCGATCTTTTCCAGCCTGTCCGGATCAAAATCCATCTTCTCTTTATATGAGGATACAGTTTCAGCAGCTTCTTTAAGTTCTATCACGGTATTTTTAAGAGCTTCCGCCGCAGTCTTTAATGATGGGTCAATATTTGCAAGTGCTTCTAATTTTACCTCTGCTTTTTCTATCCCGGCAAGCGAAGAATTTGTATTTTCATCCCCGTTTAGAAGCGTGTTAACTTCGGCAACACTCGCGGAAATCTTTTCCGAGTTAACAAGGATATTACGGAGTTTCTCAATATCCGCATCTTCCCCTTCTTTGAGTTTCGCCTCATCTATCTCTTTTATCGCATACTGCAACATATCTATTCTTCTTTGTTTTTCCTGCTCATTCATAACAAGAGAAGCTCTTTTTTTCAAGAGTTCTTCAAGACAGGTGTAATTTTCCGCATATTTAGACCTCTCAGTTTCGAGTTTGCCGAAAGAATCCACCAGCTCAAGTTGATTTTTAGGGTTTAAAAGCGCCTGATGCTCATGCTGCCCGTGAATATCGGCAAGGTATTCCGCTATCTGTTTTAGGGTATTAACCGTTACAAGGTTGTCATTAATATAACAGCGTCCTTTTCCTGTCCTGCTTAGCTCTCTTTTTATTAAGAGTTCCTCATCATGATCAAGACCGGCTTCAACAAGTTTTTGCTTTACCTCTTTATTAATCTCCTGGAACAAGGCTTGTACTTCAGCTGTATCTTTTCCGCTCTTTATAAGTTCCAGCGAAGCTCTTTCCCCAAGCGCGGCGTTTAGAGAGTCAATAATAATAGACTTCCCTGCGCCGGTCTCTCCGGTTATAACATTAAAACCGGAGTCAAACTCCACGGAAGCTGTTTCAATTATGGCAAAGTTTTTAATCCTTAATTCTTTTAAAGCCACTTTCTATCTCCAATTTAATTTTTGCCGAAGTATCTCATAAAAACTGTTTTTCGAAGGCACTACAAGTTTTACAGGAACCCCTGTTTTTCGTATAATAATGGGAGTCTCTTCTGCAATTAAACATTCCATCTGTCCGTCGGCCGTAACTTTTACCGCATTGCCGCCTTTTGCTTTTACAAATATTTTAAGGACACTGTCATCCGGTACAATTATCGGTCTGTTACTGAGCATGTGAGGACAGATAGGCGTAATAATAATACCGTTCAATTTTGGACTGACAATAGGCCCGCCTGCCGATAAAGAATAGGCTGTAGAACCTGTAGGAGTGGAAATAATTATCCCGTCAGCGCGGTAAGAATTAAGATACTCTTCATTCACATGGACATCCATAGTAATAAGACGGCCCTTTAAAGCAGAAATAACGGTATCATTTAGAGAATACATAGATTTTATCTTTCCGTTTAAGCCTTCTACTTCCGTTTCCAGGGAAATCCTTTCATCTATTTCGTAATCCCCCTTCAGTACTTTGTTAAGCGCCGGCTTCATATCTTTAAGCTTTATCTCCGTTAAAAACCCGAGCATGCCTGCGTTAATACCGATAAAAGGCGCATTAGTAGGACGGGCTTCCCTGACTAATGCTAACAGAGTACCGTCTCCGCCCAAAGCAATAAACAGGTCAATCAAGGAAAGGTCGATATTAATTGTTTTTCTTCCTATAATTTTCGCGGCAGAGCTGTCGAGAACCACTTTCAATCCCTTGCTCTCCAGCCACCTTACTAATGCCAAAGTCACTTTTTTAATCCCCGGTCTGCCTGCGTTGATCTTTAAAAACACTGTCTGCATATACTATCCCCTTACGAAAAAGATTCCGCTGATTACAAAACTTATGGATTCCACTGATAATACCTTTTTTCCCATTTTCTTTTTTATTTATATCTTGTTTGACATTATTGCTTTTTTTATATGCTCTTTGGAGATACCGTACTTTTCTATTAAAAGTTTTCTGCTTCCATGCTCAATAAATTTATCAGGCAGCCCCAGCCTCACAACACGGGCTGTCTTGCCTTTTTTATTATAGTATTCCAGCACCAGGCTTCCATATCCGCCGGAAAGAACATTTTCTTCTACGATTACTATTTTTTTATAATTCTTCTGCACCAGATCAAGCATTTTAGTATCTATAGGTTTGATAAACCTTGCGTCGATTACCGCAGGAAATATCTTTTCTTTTTTAAGTTCATCTGCTGCTTTTAAAACTTCGCTCAGCATGGTGCCTACGGCAATAATACAAATACCTTTACCCGCTCTCACCTCCGCTGATCTGCCATATACAGTTTTCTTACCGCTCAGGCTTCCCGGGGTTACTTCCCCTCTCGGATACCTTATAGCTGAAGGCCCCCTAAGCTTAAAAGCAATCGCAAGCATCTCTCCAAATTCCTTTTCATCGGCAGGCGACATTATTGAAAGATTCGGGATATGGCTCAAAAATGAGATATCAAATACACCTTGATGTGTTTCTCCGTCATCACCTACTATCCCCGAGCGGTCCAGTGCAAGCACAACGGGAAGATTCGGCATCGCCACATCATGGACAATGCAGTCATAAGAGCGCTGCATAAAGGTGGAATAAATAGCTACAACGGGTCTTAGCCCCGAGACCGCGAGCCCTGCCGCGAAAGTTACCGCGTGCTCTTCAGCAATACCCACATCAAAGAACCTGTCAGGATATTTTTCCTGAAATTTATCAAGCCCCGTTCCGGAAGGCATGGCAGCCGTAATAGCGACTATTTTTTTATTTTTAGCCGCAAGCTTTATCAAATTTTCCGAAAAGGTTTTAGTAAAGGACTTTCCCTTTTTAGAACTAACTTCCCCGCTTTCTATTTCGAATGCAGGAGTTCCGTGAAAAGAAGTCGGATCATTTTCAGCATGCTCATATCCCTTTCCTTTTTTTGTCACGACATGAATCATCACCGGCTCTTTAAATCTCTTAATACTTTCAAAAGTTGCGATCAATTGAGTTATGTCATGACCGTCAACAGGTCCAATATACCGGAACCCAAGTTCTTCAAACATTATTCCGTGGGAGATAATACCTTTCAATCCCTCTTCGATAACTTTTGCAATCCTCATAACCGGAAGCCCGAAAATCTCTTTTTTTGAAATAAAGTTTTTTGCCTTCTCTTTTGCATTATTATAGAACTCACCTGTAATAATCCTGTTAAGGTGAGCTGAAATAGCACCCACATTCGGAGCAATGGACATTTCATTATCATTCAGAATCACTATGAGATCTTTTTTTAAATGCCCGGCATTATTAATAGCTTCCAGGGATATACCGTTTGACAGGCTTGCATCCCCCGTAACCGCAATAACTTTATTACTTTCCCCTTTGATATCCCTTGCCGCCGCCATACCCAGAGCCGCTGAAATAGAAGTTCCAGAATGTCCGGTTTCAAACGCATCATAAACGCTCTCAGTGAGTTTAGGGAACCCGGAGATACCTCCAAACTGGCGAAGCGTATGGAATTTCTTCTTCCGTCCCGTAAGTATTTTATGAATGTACGACTGGTGTCCGACATCCCAGATTATCTTGTCTTTTGGCGCGTCAAAGACATAATGCAAAGCCACCGTTAATTCAGCCACTCCAAGATTCGAAGCCAGGTGTCCACCGGTTTTCGAAACTACATTAACGACAAAATCCCGGAGCTCATTTGAAAGCATTTGCAGCTCTGCTTTTGTCATATTTTTAATATCTTTAGGGTAATTAACCCGGTCAAGAATATTCATTTATGAATATTTCTCCTTTAGTGAATCTATTCTACTGATACAAGTTTTAATAACGTCCATAAAAGTCTATAAAGGTCTGTAAAAGTCCATAACGTCTTACACTATTGTATTATTATATTTAAAAACTCCTAATAAACTTTGTACTTTGTATATCGTACTTTCCGCCACAAAGCATTGGCGTCCTCCGGAGAACGTTCTTGCCCTCCGTCCTCTGTTCCTACCGCGCCTCCAAGCATCTATCTCTCTCTATTCTTCAAAAAATCCACCAACGCCAGCATTGTTTCTGCTTTTTTTCCAAACGGCTTTACCGCCGCTTTCGCCTTCTCGCTTAAAAGTTCCACCTCTTCCCTCGACTGTTTTAGCCCGAACAAAGAAGGATACGTCATCTTCTTTCTTTTCGCATCCGAACCTACTGCTTTCCCGAGCTTTTTCGCATCCCCGGTTACATTCAGTATATCGTCAACTATCTGAAATATCAGACCGATGTGCTCTCCGTATATTCTAAGAGCTTTATATTTCTTATCATCAGCATTACAAAGCACAGCTCCGGAAAGTATTGAAGCTCTGATCAAGGCTCCGGTCTTGTGTGTATGGATGTATTGTAACACCGGCTCGCTTAATTTTTTATTTTCGGATATTATATCAACAACCTGCCCTCCGACCATACCATGAGTTCCCGCACCATCTGCGATTATTTTCAAGGCTTTAACAACAGTCGAAGGATTTACGCCTTTTATCTCCATATTTTTCGCAATAAGTTCAAAAGCAAAGGTCAAAAGCCCGTCCCCGCCAAGCACCGCCATATTCTCGCCAAAAACTTTATGATTTGTGAGCTTTCCCCTCCGGTAATCATCATCATCCATGCAAGGCAGGTCATCATGTATCAACGAATATGTATGAATTAGCTCCATTGCGCAAGCAGTAGGCATTACCCTTTCCGCTTTAAATCCCAGAGCTTCCGCCGCCATTATAACCAGTACCGGCCTCACCCTTTTGCCGCCCGCAAACACAGAATACCTCATCGCCTGATTAATTATTGAAGGATACTCCTCTTTAACGGGCATAAGCTTATCCAGCGCTTTATCGACCAAAACACATTTTTTATTTAAGTATTTTTTAAAATCCATATCCTTCCTTATATTGTAGTTGCTCGATTTCCGCCTGAGGCGGATCTGCCTCAGGCATGATAAATCAGGCAACTACAGCTCTCGAAACAACGAAACTTAACAGTTGCAATCTACAAAAGCTTATCCTGTGCTTCTTCATTCTTAAAAGGCTTCGATCCAGTAACTTTCCCGCCTTTATCCTTCACAAGCACTTCTATCTTTTTCTCCACTTCATCAAGTTTTGCCGTGCAAAATTTCAGGAGTTTCATCCCTTCTTCATACTGCTTAATAGATTCATCCAACCCTATATCACCGCTCTCTAATTTATCAACAATCTCTTCGAGCTTCTCTAAAGCCGACTCAAACTTCACTTCTTTATCTGCCATAAGACCTCCGTTCAAGCTAATTACAAATTACGAATGACAAATTACAATATAAGGTGTTATATATCTCTCCTAATATTATACTTCATACTTTGTCATTTGTACTTGTTCTCCCAGTCCCTAGTCCCCAGAACCCAGCACCTTTCCCTTGATACTTCCCTTATGCAGCCTTACACCGATCTCGTCACCGATATCAAGTTCGGCAGAGTCTTTAATAATTTTTCCATTTTTCGTAGTAACACTATAACCACGTTCTAGAATATTCAGAGGGTTCAAACTCTCTATCTTCCCGCTTATTATTTTAATTTCATTCCTTCTGTTCTCAAGAAAGTGCTTTATTGATTTTGCCAGTTTGGCTTCGTACTCATCCACTTCCTGCTTAAGCTGGGTTACTCTCTCTTTCGGTCTTGTAAAAGCAGGGCTCTTTGCCGCGTTTCCCACTCTTTCTTTAAAGATATCCAGAGTCCTTTTTAAGCCCATTGCCAGACCTGATTTTCTTATCCAGTCCAGTTTTTCTTTGAAAGCCAGATATTTTTTCTTAAGATCCTGTGTAAGCCGCATCTCGTAAGCGCCAAGTTTTTGTACAAGATCTGTTTTGTTGGCAACAACCAACTCCGCCGCCGCTGAAGGTGTCGGAGCGCGCAGATCCGCTACAAAATCCGATATCGTAAAATCAATTTCATGCCCGACTGCGGAAACCACAGGGATCTTTGAAACAAAAATAGCCCTGGCAACAACTTCTTCGTTAAAAGCCCAGAGGTCTTCGAGAGAACCACCGCCTCTTCCTATAATAAGTACGTCATAACTTCCGTCCTCGTTCATTTCCTTTATAGCCGCAGCAATCTCTTCTGCCGCCCCATCACCTTGCACTCGGACAGGGTTTAATACTATATGAATATTCGGAAACCTTCTTGTTAAGACATTTATCATATCCCTGATAGCTGCACCGGTAGGAGAAGTAACTATTCCTATTTTACGCGGCAGCAGCGGTAATTTCCTTTTTCGACCTGTTTCAAAAAGCCCTTCTTTACTTAATTGTACCTTAAGCTGTTCAAACCGGAGCTGTAAAGCCCCGACTCCCTTGGGCTCCATTTTATCAACAATAATCTGATACTGCCCGCTCTTTTCATACAGATCAAGGTTACCATGTACAATTACCATCATCCCGTCAGCCGGTTTAAACTTAAGATGCTGATTGGCATTCTTAAAAAAAGCCCCCCTGATAACGCTTTTCTCATCTTTTAACGAAAAATACATATGCCCCGAAGAATGAGGCACAAAATTCGAGATTTCCCCTTCAATCCAAATACTTTCAAACTGCTGGATAAGGCTCTTTACCTGCCTGGTAATCTCACTAACCGAATAAATCTTCGCTGTCTGCATTATAGTATAATATCAGTTATAAAGAGGTTTTTCAATGGAATTGGCGGACGTTTTTGGAGTTATATCCAATATATCAATAGTTTTATTGGAATGAAGTACAATTCAGGAGAAACAATGCAGATTAGATATAAAAATAATCACAATACCTATACGAACAATTATTTATCAACAAAAGACGGACATGGCAGAAACTTGCCGGAATAATCTTCGCAATAAAATTAACATTTTCACGAGATCAACACAATGGGATATTTGCTATACCGGATTATTACTTTATTGAATAAACCAGACCGCTTACAACAGAATAGACAGCATCCGAGATTTCAAAACCGGAATCATGATTGCTTCCTGACCACACCACTTCTCCCGTTTCCACATCAAACAACCTGGCGGTGATGCTGACTTCTGCCTGCTGAAGCCTGGATTGCGAAATCGGATTACCGTCCTTATCATTAAAATATATTATCCTATTGCTGTCTTCAAGGTATTTTACAACAGAACCGGTAAGGATGGCGTCGACACCCAGTATCTTTCCTACTTTTTTTATAGTTGAAGGATCCAGCTTATTCATAGCTCCAAGTTCCTGTTCATTTAATATGGCATTGATCCTGCCTCTTTCTATAACACTGTAACTTTTATTCAGGAGTTGCATTACAAACTCATCCGCTACAACGTCACCGGAATTCTTAAACTCCAGATTATTCGTAAAACCCAAAACAGCTATCCGTTTTATACCGGAAAAATCATAACCTTTTTTGACCGCAACACGCTGAAAAGAACAGGCATTAAGTAAAATCGCAACGGCTATTACCGCCATTATATTTATTTTCATATCATTTTCCTTTTAGTCTGTTCAGATGTTTTTCGGCCAAAGCTTTCATTTCTTCTTTTGGATGAAGGTCCAGCACTTTCTGCCACTCTAAAATAGCTTTATCTTTTAGAAACTTTTTTTCGTACAACATTGCCAGAAGCCAGTGAGCCGTAATACTTTCCGGTTTTTGAGAAACAGCAGCTTCAATCTCCTTGATAGCTTCATCATACTGTTTTTTATTTGCCAGTACCACGCCAAGGTGTAGGTGAGATTCGGCATATTTTGGTTTCAGCTCAACAGCCTTTTTAAGGTTTGTTATAGCTTCATCATATTTGCTTTCATTGGCAAATTGAAGGCCCTTTTTAAAGTATTCCTCAGGCTTTTCCTGCGCATAAACAAAAGAAGCAAAAGACAATAGGACAGCAGAAATAAGAAACTTTTTCATACACCCTCCGCATTTCCAGTTTTCAACCTTATTAACTATTTTTATTATAGCACTAAAGCTGCAAATAAAAAAGAGGTTCTTTTATTACCCTGAATCCATAGTAAAATACGTAAAAAACGATTCCACTTCCACCAGTAATATAGGGCGAATCTCTCGATGATCCGCCTAACATAATTGGCGAATCTTTTGATTAGATTACAAAGCTACGGGATTCTCCGCCCTTGGCCCGCCTATTGGCGAGGTCTCACACAGCATTGTATCGGACGAGATCTCACTGTAGGTGGACACTGACACAAGATATGATTCCAATAAACTATAATCCAAGAATCTCTCCATTTTTTATTTCTATACTTTCTTATGCAGCTAGAAAGAACTCTAAATCTCCGAAATCGTATCCTTTTTTATCCAACCTTTAATATTCTCTGCTTTTAGAAGTACTTCGACCCAGTCCTGACGGGTGTTAATAATGTAGAGTTTTTTTCCTTCAGGAATGGTAAAAGAGGCGGGGTTTGTTTCTATGGGAGCGGCTTTAGCTTCAACTGAAGCAGAGATTACAATAGCCGTCTTGGTATTTTCATTTTCCAGTATCCGGAGGGAACTAAAGACAAACAGTATACCAAAAAGTATTGAAAAACTGAAGGTAAGCCAGTAGGAGAGTTCGTTCTTTCTGAAAATCCTGTAAATAATCAGTCCCATAAGCATAATAAACACCAGAGAAAGAAGTACACTAAGTTCGTTTATCGTAAGATAATAATATATGGAATTAATAATCTTCGAGGCTGCGTCCGCCACAGCCGTTTCTTTAATAAAACTTCTGGCAAAATCAAGATTGTACTTTATATCGGCATCCCGGGGGGATATTTTCAAAGCTTTCTCATAACTTAATATCGCCAAACCCAGTTTCTTTTCCTTGAAATATGAGTTTCCAAGATTATAATATACTTCCGCACTCTGATTTCCGTCACCAATTATTGTATTATAAGCGGCTGCAGATTCAGTATACTTACCGGACTCATAAAGCTTATTTGCGGCATTAAAATCCGCATCGGCAAACACGCCTGAAGCCATAAGTGAAAATATTAATAAAAATATCCTCATAAACCCGCCTTTTCAAGTTTGATAATCATTTCTCTTATTGCCTCTGTAAGTTTTACAAGATCAGCTGCTTTTTTTCCCGACGGGGCAAATCTAAGGAAATGAAGTTCTTCAAAGAGCTTTGCGGCTGTATCAACAAGTTCCTGCTCTTTCACTTTTTCAGAAAGAATAAATTTTATATCAGAAACAGAAAGACCCGCCCCCTGGCGATTAATCTTACTTCCTATATATTCGGCAAAGATAATCTCAATCTGTCCCAAACATTCCTTTTTTCCCTGTTTGATATCCTTATTTACTGCCTTTAGACATTTAAGTGCCCTTCCATACGCCCTTGAGGCTTTAAAGAAAGCCACATTTTGCTCTCTTGAATACTGAAATCGCTGATAAACAACAATAAACAGCCAGGCTAATACCGGAAGTAGATTTAAAACAACAAATAATGGCGATCTGTAAAATACTCTTTTTGCACCGGAAATTTTATTTGTCTCTTTTATATGCCTTATATCTGTTCCGAACACCTTCACGCCTTCCGCAGACGGCAGAGAAGGCATATTCGCATAGACGGCATCTTCCTTTGCCCCCTGGGAAACCGAAAGTGTTACGGGATTCGAGATCAAGGTCCTATACTTTTTATCAACATAATCAAAATACGAATATCTTACGGCAGGAATAGTAAGCTTTCCCGCTTTTCTCGGAACCACTACAGTTTTAAATATTTTAGCTCCTCTCACTTCATAATTTTCTTTGCTTATATTCATATCCGAAACGGAATCATATTTTTTAAATTCATCCGACAGAAAAAGTTTCGGCTCTGTTATTGTTTTGATATTTCCCGTTCCGGAAAGGGTTACAGTCAAAGTCACCGCTTCATTAGTTTTTACCTCACGCTTATCCGCATTTACAGAGAGATTAAATCTGCCCACAGTTCCCGAAAAATCCTCCGGTTTTCCCTCTGAGGGAAGAGGCATAACAGTAATACCAACCGGTTTACTTTCATACTTTTCGTTCCTTCCCCCGCCAAACATATTTCCAAAGAAATCGTCATTTTGCCCCCGCACCGGCACGGCACAAATAAGCGCAGCTTTACCTATGGTATATTCCCCCGGAGAAGCCGGAAAAAGAGCAGTTTTAAGCTCGGTTACAGCATAACCATTACTATTGTAATTTACCTGCGGCGGAAGGTCTTCCTTCCAAAAACCGGTGGAATCCGGCGGAGTGTATTGAGGCTGACCCATTAGATTGATTTTTCTATAGAAACCAAAGGTCATTACTATCGGTTCATTTACATAAACTTTATTTTTATTAACACTCACCTGCACAAAAATATTACCATTCCCGGTCGCCGCCGTAACATTCCCGCCGCCGGAATTTCTAACCGGAGCATTTCCTTTGACAACCTCTATCTGCACAGGTTCTGATTTGTAGATCTTTCCCTTATATTCGGCAGTAAACGAGGGTATGGTAAATCTACCGGCGCCTTTTGGAGTGAGAATAAAGTTATAAAGGACTGTTGTGGAAGAGGACATTTGTCCGTTGACAATATTGAAACTGGACTGTTTACTCTGTCCCCCGTTTGCCACATCAAAATCATTTATCTGAGGAATCCGAAGAGGCGGAGTACCCGAACCGGAAACCCTGACTTCCAGGGTTACCTGGTCATTAGTTTCTACAACATTTCTATCAACTCCGGCCGTAATAGTAATATCTTCGGCTGCAAAAAGCCCTGTTACTAACAAAACACCTATAATTATTTTCTTCATTTTTTACCAGTCTTCCTGTACATTTCCCCACTCATAATTTCTCATCTGCTGTTCTTTCTTCTTATCCAGAGCTTTTTTTTCATCTTCATTAATGGCTTTTAAAAGCCGCTCAGCATCTTCCTTGGACATTTTCTCCTTCTTCTCTTCTTTCCCGTTTTTATCCTTTTCTTCTTTCTTGTCCTTATTCTCTTTCCCTTCTTTCGCCTGTTTTTCCTGCTCTTTCTTATCTTTGTCTTTTTTGTCCTTCCCTTCTTTGCTTTCCTTACCTTCCTTACTGTCTTTGCCGTCTTTACTATCCTTACTGTTTTTATCGATCTGCTCTTTTATCTTTTTCCTGACAAATTCTATGTTATACTTTGCATCCTGATCCTTTGGATTTAATCCAAGGCATTTCTGGTAATATTGTATTGCATCCGGCATTTTCCCTGACTTGTAAAGACTATTTCCGATATTATAATAGCTTTTGGCCTGCAATTCAATATCCTTCGAGTAACTGGTTTTCTCATACTCCTTAATGGCCTCTTCATATTTCTCCATTTTATACAAAGCATCTCCGGTGTTAAAATGAAGGATCGGATTTTCAGGCTCATCTGTCTGAGCATCCTGGTATTTTGAAAGCGCTCCTTCAAAATTATCTTTCTTATACATACTATTGCCGCTATCCACCCTGCCTTTAATACCGGCAGCATTTACGGTTGAAAAAGAAAAGACAATAGAAGCAATTAAAAATATTGTAATTATTTTTTCCACGGCACCCATACCTTTTTCCTCTCAGAGATTAGTATTTCAGCTATTAAAAGTAAAAATGCAAAAAAAGCAAAATACTGATATCTGTTCTCATATTTTACATAGGTAGTACTTTTGAGCTCTTTCTTCTCCATGCCGGAAATGTCATTATATATACGGTCCAGTTCAATATCCGAACCCGTCGCTCTGAAATATTTTCCGTCAGTTTCAAGCGCAATTTTTTGAAGAAGCATTTCGTCAAGTTTTGACATTACCGTCTGCCCGCTTTTATCTTTTCTATAGCCGCTTAATTTCCCGTTCGCATCCAGAAGCGGTATAGGGTCTCCTTCGGGCTTTCCTATTCCCACGGTATATATCCTTACTCCTTCTTTTCTGGCTTCCTTTGCAGCTTCCAGAGGGTCACTGTTATGATCTTCACCGTCAGTCAGAAGAATCATCGCCTTATGCTTTCTTTCCTTCTCAGGAAAACTCTTTATTCCTACTTTTATTGCCTCTCCGATAGCCGTTCCCGGTTTTGAAATCAATCTGGTGTCAAGAAGATCCAGGAGCATTTTTGCCGCGCTATAGTCCAAAGTAAGCGGGCACTGGACAAAAGCAACCCCGGCAAAAGCTACAATACCGACACGATCCCCCTGCATTTTGTTTATTATTGAAGATAAACTATCCTTTGCTTTTATCATTCTGCTCGGTTGAATGTCCGCAGCATCCATACTGGAAGAACAATCAACAGCAATTATAAGGTCAATACCGCTTCTTTTAACCTCCACCAGTTTACCCCCGATCTCAGGTCCTGAAGCAGTAAGAATAAAAAAGAACAGCGTTGAAACAAGAAGAATTATCCTGAAAATCCTTTTTCTGGGATTTATATTAGCGGATAACCTGCTAAAAGCGGAGTTTACAGCCAATTTCAATATATCAGCTGCCTTCTTCCTCTCCGTATAAATGAAGAATATCACCGCAAGCGGCACAAGAAGTAAAGCGTATAAGAAAATTGGGTAACTAAAGTGCATGTACAACTCCTTCCGTAACAAAACAAATCACTAAGAGTGAAACTCCACGCCCTTACGGACGTGGCGTCTTTTTTTACTTGGGCTATGCCCAAGCCAAAGGAGTATCCTCCTTTGGAATCCTCTTGTGAGCGGAACCTATTTATTATACGCGGTTTTTTCATCCACGGGCTTACGCCAGTGGTTTTCAAAACCGCCTGCACAATAAAATTCTAAGCACTAAACAATTCAGACTGTGTCGCAATTAGAAAAATATATTTTACTACACAACAGATTGTAGTTGCTCGATTTATCAAGCCTATATATTGTGGCCGTGAAGCTAAAAATTGAATTGCGACACAGTCTGAATTACTAATACTTAATTACTAAAATAAATCTTTGTACTTATATATTATCAACTTACCTAAGTTTAATATTTAGTGCTTTAATATTTTTCTTTTTGTTTAGTGCTTAGAATTTTATTCTTAGTAATTTTCAGCTTACGGTAATTTTCTCAACACAGTATTGTCCAAAATAACTTCTGCAACAAACAGCAACAACGCTATTATCAGCAAGCTGATATAATGATCCGTATATTCCGTGTATTCTATTCCTTTTATCTCTGTTTTTTCCATTTTGTTTATCTGTTTGTATATTTCTTTTAGAGCTTCAGCTGAGGTCGCTCTAAAGTACATACCTTCGGTAGTTTCTGCTATTGCTTTTAGTGTGACTTCATCTAAGTCTTCTTTAATATATACATACCTTTTACCAAACATAGGATCATCTACAGGAAAAGGTGCTTCTCCTTCCTTGCCAACTCCTATTGTGTATATCTTAATATTAAAAGCAGTTGCGAGTTTTGCCGCGGTTACAGGATCCACCTCTCCCATATTATTTCTACCGTCAGTAAGTAATATTATTATTTTTGATTTTGCCTTACTGTCTTTAAGCCGGTCTACGCTGGTCGCAAGCGCATTGCCAATGGCAGTACCGTCAGTCTGTGTCATTCCTATATCTATGCTCTTCATAAAATCAATGACTGCGCCGTAATCCGAAGTAAGCGGACACTGAAGGAGGCTTACAGCAGAAAATACCACGATACCTATCCTGTCATTGCTTCTACCTTTAACAAAATCAGAAGCAACTGACTTCGCAACTCCAAGACGGTTATTGGGTTTAAAATCCTCCGCTTTCATACTGCCGGAGGTATCCATACAAAGGATTATATCTATGCCTTTTGTGGAGATCTCTTCCGTTTTAAGACCGGACTGGGGCCTGGCTAAAGCAAGCACAAGAAATATCAAACCCAAAGTCCGAAGTCCCAGAAGTATCTGTCTCTTATTTGACGAGAAATTACCGAGACCTTTAAAAAGCCTGAAATCCGAAAACATTATTGCGGCTTTTTTTCTTTTTTCTCTCTCAATAAAATACCAAACTGCGGCAGCAACCGGAATTAACAACAGCAGAAATAACGGATTTGCAAATCTCATACTTTTGCACCTCCGCCGGTTGAGAGTTCAGGAATAACAGGGATAACTTTCGTCATATCAACTATGGAAATACCCATCCCGTAATCCTCTTCGATTTTTGTCGATTCCGGAATTACTTTGGCAAATTTAACAAGGTCGCACTCTTCCAAAAAATCTTTAACTATGGTTACTTCTTTTCTTTTGATCTTCCCAGAATCAAGCATTTCTTTATAAGCTTCAGAAGTAGTCCTTTCCACAACAGGAAGCTCGTATCTTGCTTCAAGATACCCGCGAATAATTTCCGAGAGAATATAATAGTGTTCTCTGATCTTTCCCTCTTCAACAAGTTTAAGTTCTTTCAGTTTAGAAAGCCTCTCGTATGCAGTTTCATGAGGAGGCCTTGCCGGTTCGGCTTTCTCCATTATTTTACTTACATTCCCGGATTTTAAATATTTTACAAGAAAAAACGCAGCAATTGCAATAAGAGGCAGGATTACGGTAAAGAGCCAGAACCAGAAGGAATGCGGGATGGTTAAAGGTTTTTTTACATCCCTTATATCATCTTTATCATTTGGATTTGATTTCACAGGTTCAACAACAAGAATGATCTTATTAGATTTAACTTCTTTTTCTAGGCTGTCTTTGTCCGTATATTTCACCGAAATTTCAGGAATCTCATAATTACCGGTAGTAAAAGTAGTTAAGACGAGACGGTATTCTGTAACTGTCTTTCCCCATCTCTTTTCAGGACCTTTTTGAATATGATCTTTTATCTCAAAAGCCTGTAAATACAAAGAAAGATCAACCGGGCTTTGTTTTATATCGCCTTTTGCTTCAATTAACAGTCTGAAGTCTACTTTATCACCTATATTTATCTTATCCTTACTGATCGTTGCTCTAGCCGTAACGGGCTCAGCAACGGAACCGGTATTTGCACTCTTAGAACATGCAAAACCTGTAAAAAATATCAGTATAGAAATGACTGCCGGTTTACTTAGCCGGTTTAAAGACATCTTCATATATAGTAACTTTCTCCGCCTTTAACAGCTGATTAATCAGCTGTTGGTAAATCTCCTGCTGTTTCTCACTCACGCAAGCCTGTTTAACATTTTCCAAAGACTCTTCAAAGCTCTTTTGTTTTTCTTTCTTGTCTTTATCTTTCTCAACATAATCCTTTTTATGAGCTTCGTAATAATTCTTAAGATCGGACTCGGAAATGTTCATCTTCCCCCTGATCTCTTCTTCTAATAATTTTTGGACCATAAAACTCTTTTTTACCTGGAATGCTTTTTCTACAATATCCTTATCATTTTCAAAGTTTCTTCTCTTTGCAGAATCATACATCAGCTCAGTTGCTATAAACTGCCTTAAAAACTCAACTTTTTTTGCATCTTCCTTATACATCTCCTGAACATATGAAGGAAGTTTTCTTATTTCATTGTCCATTTCTTCTTTTGTAACATTTCTGTTCCGGATTTTCGCAACAACTGTCCCTTTTGACATTTCCGGTTTTTTGTTCAAAGTTGAATATTTTTCCATTTCCCTTTGAGCATCCAGGTTTTTTCCGAGTCTTTCAAGGCATTCAATCGTTCTTGTATTTACCTCAAGAGTCAGATCACTTTCCGGGAGAAGAACTTTAACTCTGATAAACTCAGCCAGTGCGTTCTGATAATCATTCATATTCTCCATATATATTTTACCGATAAGGTACGAAAGATTAGCATCTTCTTTTTTTGAAAGGCTGCCCTTTTCCTGAATCTTTTTAAATTCAGTGACCGACTGCAAAAACAGTCCTTTTTCCTTCAGCTCATTCGCATATTCCTTTTGTTTCTCAAGCCCGATAGAAAGAGTTCCATTACCTGAGCACGAGATAAGGAAGGCCGAAAGTATTACCGCGCATAGAATGTTTTTTAACATATAAGCTCCTTCTGTAACATAGCCGTTAGCACGTTATTCATGTTACACGTTGCTCACGTTCCACATTAATGTGATATTGTAAATTTAACAACTCCTTAATTTAAATCTTTATTCACTTTGCTCACTTTTTTCACTGTTCTTGCTGTACTTGCTTCACCGCAGTCTTAACGCACGCATTCTAAAAAAGTTTATCAGCGGTTTCGTGTATGATTTACCCGTGGAAATATCTATACTGTCTACTTTTCCGCTTTTAAAAAGTTTCTTAAGTGTTTCCACCTCCATCAATCTGTTTTCCTTAAATTTCTTTACAAATCCCGAATCAGAAGTATCAATTACAGCCATCTCCCCTGTCTCGCTATCCTCTATTTCAAGAAAACCGATGTTAGGAAGATTCTGTTCAAAATCATCCGTTATTCTAAGAGCTATCAAATCATGTTTTTGCGCAGTTATTTTCAAGTCTTTTTCAAAACCCCGGTCAAGGAAATCTGAAACTAAAAATACTACAGCCTTTCTTTTTGTGACCTCGTTTAAATATTGAAGCGCAGATTTAATATTAGTTCCCCTGTTCTTCGGGACAAAAGAAATCATCTCTCTCACTATACGGAGAATATGTTTTTTACCTTTTTTCGGGGTAATGAACTTCTCGATAATATCGGTAAAGCCGATCATTCCGACCTTATCATTGTTTTTCGTGGCAGAAAGCGCAAGCAGTGAAACAATTTCCACAGCTATCTCATTTTTAAATTTTTCAGCCGTACCAAAATGTCCTGAGCTTGAAAAGTCAACAAGAAAAACCACGGTCAACTCCCTTTCCTCGACAAATTTCTTAATAAAAGGTTTACCGACCCTGGCCGTAACATTCCAATCTATCGTCCGGATATCATCCCCGGGAGTATATTCTCTGACTTCGGCAAACTCCATACCACGGCCTTTGAACGTACTTTCATATTGCCCCGCAAAGGTCTCGCTTACCAGACGCCCGGTCTTGATTTCTATACGTTTAACCTGTTTTAATACTTCTTTCGAAATCATCGTTTCCTCTGAAAGTAAAATGACTAAGTACTAATGACTATTTTAGGTTGGCGGGAAACTTCCCCCGCCTCATATTTTTCAAATAAATATAGTTTCCACTCTGTTTAGAATTTCGAATTTAGTTCTTAGTGCTTGCTCTTACGGTACTTCAATCTGATCAAATATCTGTTTTATTATATTTTCCGAAGTTATCTCTTCCGCCTCGGCCTCATATGTGACAATAACCCTGTGCCTTAGAATATCCGCTCCGACCAGTTTAATATCTTCCGGAGTTACGTAACCCCGTCCATTAATGAAAGCCAGCGCTTTCGCAGCCCTGATAAAATATATACTGGCTCTGGGTGAGGCTCCATACGCAATCAGGCTCTTTAGATCATTTAATTTATACTTTTCAGGTTCTCTTGTCGCAAAAACAAGATCAAGCACATAATTTTTCACCTTCTCATCAACGTAGATATCATTTATTACTTTTTTGACTCTGATAATATCCGCGGGTGTGGCAGTCTTTTTAACTTTAATCTCTTTATTGTCAGACATTCTTTCTATTATCTGATTCTCTTCTTCTTTATTGGGATAAGTTATTTTAAGCTTTAACATAAACCTGTCCACTTGAGCTTCAGGCAGAGGATACGTTCCTTCCTGCTCAATCGGATTTTGCGTTGCTATTACCAAAAACGGAGAAGGCAGCGGATATGTGGTATCCCCGATGGTAACCTGACTTTCCTGCATGGCTTCAAGCAAAGCGCTCTGTACTTTCGCAGGGGCTCTGTTTATTTCATCAGCCAGTACAAGATTCGTGAATATGGGACCTTTCTTTACTGAAAAATTACTGTCTTTTGGATTAAATATAAGCGTACCTGTTAAATCCGCAGGTAAAAGATCTGGAGTAAACTGAATTCTCTGGAATTTCATATCAAGCGCAGAGGAAAGTGTCTTAACTGAGAGGGTCTTTGCAAGTCCAGGGACACCTTCTATCAATATATGTCCGTCTGCCAGCATACCTATTAACATCCTGCTAATGATGTATTGCTGTCCTACAATAACCTTTCCTATTTCCGCCGTTAATTCATTTATAAAAGCACTCTCTTTCTTCACCATTTCATTTATCTGTTTTATATCCTTTTCCATACAAAATTCCTCCTGTTTAAATTGTCCATTATTTTAGTATAACCGGTCTAAAACACCTTTAAATCTAAGTATATTATGAACCTCTCCGTGCTATTACACCAAGTTCGAAATGTTATGAAATTCATTACATTATAACAAATATATAGACAAAATAAACACCAAAATTGTTCCGATTTTCTATGTTTAATATTTCATTTGTTTTTTATTGTACTATTAATAGTTTCTTGATAAAGTAGGAGAAATAGAGGCGCGGATGCTCAGAAGGTCAGAGGCGCAGCATCAATGAGAGAAAAGCTGTTTCCCGTAACTCGCTACCCGCAACCAAAAAGGAGAATTTTGTGAAAGCAACGCATATAAAGGGAAAAAAGGTAGCTGATATTATGCTCTATACTTTAAGCACATGTATTTGGTGCAAAAAAGTAAAAGCACTCTTAACGGAACTTGGAGTAGAGTATTTTTATATAGATGTGGATACTATTACTAGAGAGGAAAAAGAACAAGTCAGCAAAGAAATAGAGAAATGGAATCCGGCTGTCTCCTTTCCAACTATTGTAATAAACAACAAAGAATACATCCTCGGCTACCAGCCTGAGGAAATCAAGGAAAAACTTAAACTATGAGCGAGCAGGCTAATATTAACGAACAGGAAGTTGACAGTCTTTATCTTAAACTAAAGCAAGACGGCGAAAAATCCGGTTATTACCTTAACCCCGATATTAATTTTACAAAAGATCTGGTAAAAAGCCTTATAATAAATCAGCAGCGTTTTGGTTATGAGGCCTGCCCCTGCCGCCTTGCATCAGGAAAACGTGAGGAAGATCTGGATATTATCTGTCCCTGTGATTACAGAGATGCCGATGTCAACCAATATGAAGTATGTTACTGCGCTTTATATGTTTCAAAAAAAGCAGGTAACGGTGAAAGCGCCGTTAAATCAATTCCTGAAAGAAGACCGACAAAACAAATGAGGTTAAAAATGAAAGAGGAAAAACAACAGGAAAACGCAAAAGGACTTTCTAATCTTCCTTTGCCGGTTTACCGGTGCAAAGTCTGCGGTTACCTCTGCGCGAGGCAAGAACCGCCGGACATCTGTCCGATATGTAAGGTAACGAAAGACAGGTTTGAACGTTTTGCTTAAAAAGTTCAAACCTGTCTTTCAGTTTTCAAGGTTTATAAGGTTTGTAAAGTTTATAAAGTTAAAAGCCATTGAAGGATATTAGATAAAAAGAAAAGAAGTTCTCTTATTTTTGGCTAAATTATATAAAAACACCTCTGAAAATAACCTTAAAAACCTTATTAACCTTACAAACTGTTTTTATTTGCAGCTACTCCGAACAACCATAAAATCTGAAGGCGTACACCTTAAAATCTCCCTTTATGCATTTTAAAGTTAAAATACCTTTTTCAGGTTTGGTTTTATTTTTAATTATCTGGTATAGTCCCGGCCCCTTTAATTTTATCTGATTTTTATCATCCAAATTTTTACCCCGAGACTCTCTATTTATGGATCTTCCATTTAAAAGAATTTCAAGCGCAGCTTCATCATTATTTGCCTCCGCCACAATATTCACTTCAGTAGCGGTAAAATTGAGTGACACCCCTCCCGGCCCGTCAGATTCCAGGTACTCTTTTGCTGCTCTGAATTTTCCGTTTAGAGCAATACTATCCTCAGGTATTTCTTTTATCATTTTATAATTATGTGTTTTGTCGGAAACCAGACCTTCTTTATTTACAATAACTCCTTTAGAAACACCCAAATAAAGATCCGGAGTCATGGAAAAACAAAGTCCGGTAATCGGATTTTTAATAAACTCCGGCAGCTTAAGCGAGGAATTAGCTTTTGTAAGCGCCTCCCGTATTGCCGCCTCTGATATCTCATAGTCTCCGTCCCCGCCGTGGGAATAGATAAGTTTACCTTCTTTATTTATTATATACAAAAAAGGAACGGATTCGTTCTTAAAGCTCTCTTTTAGTTCCGCACTATTATCCAAGACTATTGAATATTTAATTTTTGATTCTTCTACCGACTTCTTAATATTTTTAGCATCTTTTTCAAAAGCAAACTCCGGGGTATGCACTCCCACTACCTGAAGCGAAGCGCCATACTTTTCTTTCCATCCTTCAACTTTCTTTAATATCTTCTTACTGCTGATATTTGTATAATTCCAAAATACAATAAGGGTTGTTTTACCTTTTAGTTCTACTCTATCAGCACCATACTCCATATTCAGCCACTCTTTCCCTGCCAGTACTGCCCTGATTGTTTCTTTTTTTGAGCCCGGGAAGATCATTTTTACAGCAACTATAAGAACGGTAAGAAATACTATTACAGATATTGCCATGAGCGTAGATCTTTTCATAAAAACCCCCCATTAAAAGCAAATTCTAAGCACTAAATTCTAAATTCGAAACAAAAAACCACAAAACATTGTATTACCTAAATCTGCGAAATCCTGCAACTTTGCAATCTCTTCGAAAGATCCGCCCTATATCATTGGCGGAAGTGAAATCAGACCCGAAATCACATTGACGTACAATATTTTACTGTCAACGATATCATATTTTCTACGTCTTCCCAACTCGGATTTCGGGTTAAAAGATAGCTTTTATTACCTTGTTTAACGGTATGTTTCTTCCGCATTTTATAGTAACATGAGCGTATTTCTTGTACAAGGGTTTTCTTTTGTTATATAAGACCCGAAGTGTCTTTGCTCCGCGGGAAATTATACCTCTGTCAACAATACTCTTGACTCTTCCGGATATCACATTAAAAGGAACATCAAGATAAACCACCAACGAATACATTCTAAGGTGGTGCATTGCATTTTTTGAATATATTATGCTCCCCCCCGGAGAAAAGATCGTATCTCTTTCTTTCGTATGCTTGATAACTATCCTTTCTTCGATACCGATAAAACCTTTCTCTCCGAACTTCTCTATTAATTCCCTTAGTGATTTATTATACTTCTTCTCTATCTCAATATCAAAATCAAGATACCTATAACCAAGTTTTTTTGCCAGCGTTTTACCCATGTAGCTTTTACCGGCTCCGGCCATTCCAATGAAGGTAATATTCATTTTGTATTTTCTTTTTCAGACAATTTACCGCCGCCAAAAATTACACTGGCATCAACAAGCAAAGCAGGAACTCCTTCTTTATATTTAGAGTTTTTATAGTTATATTCCCCAAAAGCTATATTGGTACCGTCCGGGGCCACCGCACCGCCAAAAGCAGAGGTTATCCTGATTTTTGCGGGAATTCCCGAGTTTAGCACAATATTTCCTTCACCAAAAATCACAGAAATTTTCACATTTACATCCTTATCCTTTACTTCAATCTTACTCAAATCAATATCGCCGCGCCCGAACATTATATTATATTCAGATTTTTTGCCGTCAGCTTCTATTTTATAATCATTAAACATCATTCGATCTTTACCATTACAGCAACCCGGCATACTCTTTCCAGAATGACAACCTCCAAAAGACCAAAATATCATACTTATCCCGATATAAATAAAAAGAATTCCGAATATTATCTTACCTACTGGAATATTTACACCCATGGCTTTTAATATTAAAAGAAGTCCGAGCACTACAACTACGACCCCCCAGAATACGCCGCTAAAAAGAAACCCCATTTTCATCTCCTCCTCCATGTAAAACTATTTTATTTTTACCTTAAAATCGGCGGACTAACGCGGCACATTAGATTTCAAATTACGAATACCAAAGTTCAATATAAGGTGCTATATCGCTCAATATATTGTAATTCGTACTTTGTCATTTGTCCTTATTAGTTCTGCTAATTATGAACCGCAGTCCGACAAAGATGAACCTCTGCGGACTTACGTCCGGAGTTTCGGCGAGTGGAATTCAATTTATTCTTCATGCCTTATTTCCGCCTGAGGCGGACCCGCCAATCTTTGTGGCGGGCATCCACGGAGTTACCTCCGTGGTTTTCTGCGGCATACTCGACATAAAGAAAACTCCCGCAAAAACTGCAAAAGGTATACTTAAATTAAAAAGCGCTTCGGCAAGAATAGAAACACCAAAGAGCGCAAAAAGACAACCTGCTATCATTCCAACTGTAAATATATTATTTTGCATAGCACAACATAAGAATACATTATAAAATTTGACCGCTTAATTTTCCGGTCAGCTTGCCAGATTTTTTTCCAATCCCAAAAGATCTTTTCTGGCGCGATCTATATAATCCCTATGAAGCTTGTATTGCTTATGATTTTTATCCAGATAATCAGTCCTGGCTATTACCTTCCGGAGCAATGTTGCAGCTTCCTCATAAAACCCGCTCTTAGAAAAGCTTTCCGCGACAAGAAAATACCCTTCAACCCAGCCGCCTTCATATATAGAATCATAGAGTTTTTCCAAACCATTCGCGCCATAGATACTTTCTACAAGCTCTCTTGAAACAAAGATAGACCTTAACATATGACTGTCAAATGAGTTTACCTTTATAATCTGTCCTAAATGTTTTATTGCATCCTCTACAATCTCATTTATGCCTTGAATTTTAAGAGGGAGGCCCAGTTTTGCCTCCCCCACCATTTCCCTGCTGTGCCTTAAGAAGTCCTTTTTAAAATCCTCAAGGCTTTTATCTTCCATCTTTTTTTCAATCAGATCAAAACTCGGCTCATACTTCTCAAGTATATAAATATATTCTTTGAGATGGAGCATTTCATGGAAGATAGAACTGACAATCAGGTCATAAAGATCCGTTTCTTTTATCTCTTTCTTTACCGCCGTCTCGGCGCGAAACAAGGCATGTGTTGCATCCTTAAGGTCAAAGAGCTCTTTTTCAAGTCTGTCAATACGGCAAAAATCCAGTTTTTTAACTTTTCTAAAACTAATATACTCGGCTTTAAACTCGCTAAAGATTCTTAAAGAATTAATAACTATATCAGCGATACCGGTAAAGTCTTTCTTGATTTTGACAATATTTACGCCGTTTTTCATTTGGTTACTTAACCTTTACCTTTGCGCCTTCAGGCTTGACATTGGCCGCCTTTTCGCCTGCTATTTTAACTTCAGGCTTGCATTCATTTTTATCCGCCGGCTTTGCGTCAATAACACCCGCTTTGATCTTTACTTTTTCTTCAATCTCCAGAGCAACTTTGGGATTGGCTTTCAGGTATTCTCTTACATTATCTTTACCCTGTCCGACCCTGTCCGCTCCGTAGTTAAACCACGATCCGCTCTTTTCAATAACGCCGAAATTTACAGCCGCTTCTATCAGACTGCTTTCTTTGGAAATACCCTGGCCAAAGAATATCTCTACTTCTGCCTCTCTAAACGGCGGAGCTACTTTATTTTTGACAATTTTTACTCTTACTCTATTGCCTATGTTATCCGTACCGTTTTTAATGGACTCTATACGTCTCATATCTATTCTTACGGAAGAGTAAAATTTTAACGCGCGCCCTCCGGGAGTAGTCTCCGGACTTCCGAACATCACACCTATCTTTTCTCTTATCTGGTTAATAAATATTGCGCAAGTCTTGGTTTTACTTATTACCGAAGTAAGCTTCCTGAGAGCCTGGGACATAAGTCTTGCCTGAAGACCCATATGAGAGTCTCCCATCTCTCCTTCAATTTCCGCCCTCGGGGAAAGCGCCGCGACAGAATCAAGAACAACGACATCCACGCCCCCGCTGCTTACCAGGGTGTCGACAATTTCAAGCGCCTGTTCCGCGCTATCCGGCTGTGAAACAAGTAAATTGTCAAGATCCACTCCAAGTTTTTTCGCATATACCGGATCCAGAGCGTGTTCTACATCTATAAACGCCGCCGTGCCTCCCGTCTTTTGCGCTTCCGCTATGATCTGAAGCGACAGAGTAGTTTTACCACATGATTCAGGACCAAATATTTCAATGACCCTTCCCCTTGGAACTCCGCCGATACCGATAGCAAGATCGACCGCTATCGAACCGGTAGGTATTACCTTTATATCCTTTACCGTTGCCATATCACCAAGACGCATTATGGCTCCCTTTCCAAACTGCTTCTCGATGTGCAGCAACGCCAAATCTATTGCTCTATCCTTTTCATTACTCATTTTACTATGTCCTCCCCCTTGAATTTATTACAGGTATTATTATACAAACATTAACTCTGTAAGTAAAGATTTTTAGTAGCTCCATAATAACCTATCAGTCACTAAGGTAGGCGCAAGGCTTTAGCCTGCGAAAACAACGCAACCTAAAAGCTGCGGCTACCACAAAATGATTGTTTAAACTTTCGGTATAACAAGTACAACGATACCTTGAATTACCAGGTTTTCAGTGAGAATAATCCTTTTATTATCAGGATCAGTCGAATGCGGCTTTAAAACTATAATATTACCGACTTTTCGGTACTCCTTGACAGTAGCTTCATCATTTACCAGAGCAACAACAATATCCCCGTTGTTTGCCGTAGATTGCACCCTGACCAGAAGCAGATCTCCCTCTTCGATGTCTTTCTTATTCATACTCGTACCCTTTGCCCGGAGCAAAAAGTACTTATACGGCGGTTTTGCAATGTTTGTATCTATCGGTATTCTCTCAAGAATATTCTCTTCTGCCAGCATCGGCACCCCGCAGGCAACAACGCCAAGAAGCGGAATATCTATGGTTTTACTGCTGTTTTTATCCCATTTGTCCAGCTCGTTCACTTTCAAGTCCCCTGCGTCATTTCTCTCAATAAGCCCCTTCCTTTTGAGGCGTTCCAATAGTACGGTTATTGAGCGAGGCGACTTGTACTCAAGTGATTTCTGCAGATCACGGATAGAAGGAGAGTACCCCTTCTGCATAAACCAGTTCCGGATCTCTGTCAGCAGTTTTATCTCTTTTCGTGCAAGTGTATGCTTGTTCATATAAGAAGTATACATTATGTGGGCAGTTTTGTCAAGAGCAAACATACGCTTGCTGATGACACAGATGGATAAAGAGATGGCACAGATTGAGTATGAACCTCTCCGAGCTTATCCGCCTAAAAGACTGGCGGATCTCTCGACGATCCGCCTTACATAATTGGCGGGCAGGCTGCTCAGGATTTTCTTTGGCATAACGTCATAAAAAAGGCCGTCAGTTAAGACGACCCATATTAAGTCAAAGCTTCGGATGATAACTCTGCCTCTAAGCATCAAACGTTCCGAGTTTCTTACTCCCCGAGGCTAGCTATCTTGTTTTTCCGTTTTTTAAATATATTTTACAAGAGCCTTTCTCCAACTAAACTGCTTCAGTGTATGATTTGAAATCCTCATATTTTGCGCTTATTTCTTCTTCGGCATTTTCCAGAATCAGCGCAAGTCTGTTAAAAAACTTTGCAGCAGGCGCACCCGCCATAATTCTACGGTCAAAAACTATTATTAACGGCATGGTCTTTCGAACTGCTAACTCCCCTTTAACAACAAACGGTCTTTCTTTAATCCATCCGAAAGAGACTGTAAGAGGCCAGAGCATATCCGCCACTAAAAAATCTATACCATACTTGGCCGGTGAATTGACAAAGCACGCGCCGCCCCTGTGCTTCAGCCACAAACTTGGTGAATATTTAGGCATACGGAGAATCCATTTACTCAAAAATACCGGCAGGCGGCTGAGCAATGTATGAAAAAGACTCCAGCGCTCTGTACTTTCTGATTTTACATCTGCAAATCCCTTTAATTCCTGCGTTACCGCATCAAGTGTTTTTTTATTGCTATCATAAATTGTTTCAACAACCACGACCGCCTCTGCGTCAGGAACATTTCTTTCAACTGCTACGGCAATATCATAACTATTAAATTGCACCAGCCGTTTAAAAAATGACGGGCCAAATATTCCCCTGTTCGTATAGGGAAATTCAGAAAGAGCAATAGCAGCAGCTTTTACAATTATGGCGGTGAAAGACGGTTTTACCCCTGACGTTTGCAAAAGCTTTTCGCGAAGTTTTTCCATTGCTGATGCGTCTATTTCTCTGACAAAAGTTACTTTATTTCTTGGCTGCATTTCCTCGTTTAGAGTCCAGAAAGACTGCAGAATTCTATTACTGCGAAACACACTGAACGGCTTCTCTTTTTTTGCTTTGGATGTATTCATTTTTCTCCTGATTTTCCGCATTTTCCGTAGTCTCAGAATTACAGTTTTCTAATATATCAGCAGCTTTTTCTGCCGGAGTATAGGTCTTTATAATCTTTTGAATAGCAATTGCGTTCCGGTGGAAAGATTTTTCTCCGATAATCTCCTTCGACATCTCAATTAATATTTAAGGATTTTTTAAAAGTTTCTGTCAAGTCAGTGTTTTCCCTACTCCAAACTCCTCAAATCTACGCATGATAAATGCTTGATCCGGGATAGCCAGAATACCAATTATCGGTTTGCTCATGCCTTTGATTCCAAAAACATTCATACCGTTACTGACATTCTCTACAAAATCAGAACTCTCAATAACATCATTGCTGCTAACCAGATATCTAATCATCCTGTTGCTTTCATCATATGCCAATTTGAATGATTCTTTCATAATTTCAGCCTAAATTTTAACAAAGAACAGAAAATTAATCATTGTAACGCCTGTACTGATAATACTGCACTAGATCCTGCCTTCTTTAACCAACCAATCGTAGCAGTCCTTAACCATAGTGGACAAGTCACGGGACTCGTATCCAAGTTCCTCCTTGGCTTTTTTCTTGTCACAGAAGTCCACGTCAGGCGAATCCCCCAATAATCCTATCAGTTCCGGTGTCAGTTCCGGTTTTTTACCCGTAAACATGGAGGCAATCCACATTGCATATGAAGCCACTTTTAATATAGGCAATGACAAGGTCGTCGTCGGCGGCGGAGCGCCGACCGCTTTTGCTATCCTTTGAAAGGCATCCAGCCAGGTCGTATATGTCCCGCCAAGGACATATCTTTCCGAACATTGTCCCCTTTCAAAAGCTTGAATGTGAGCCCGCGCAATATCCGCAGCATGACAGAAAGCAATATGACCTGGTAAAGCAGCCTTAAGCCTTCCCGACTTCAGATTGCTAAAAAACTTGCTATAGTTATTATAATCGTATGCTCCTATCACAATAATAGGGTGAAGTGTGACTGCACACAGCCCCTGTTCAACTCCCTTGTGAACTTCAATTTCCGATAGTCTCTTGGTCCTTATATATCCATTGGCAATCCCGTTGGCAAGACGCTCATCTGTAAATTGACAACCATTGGTCGCGCCGGTAGAAGTGAAAATAAATTTCTTCACTTTTTTTGCCAGAGATGCCTGCACTAAGTTGCGTGTTGCAATAACATTATCTTTATATTGCTGCTCGCGCTCAGCGGGCCAATGGGATGTATTCGCTGCAACATGAAAAACAGCATCCGTATTCGCTTTTAAACTGTTCAGCGTTGATACCGGATCATGGAGGTCAACCTCTTGGAATCGCACCTTGCACCCTTTCAGCCGGGAAAGATCCGAGGTTCGACGGTGAAGAACAACGACATTCCAGCCGGCGCACAAGAGTTCGTCCACAAGATTTCGACCGACACAACCGGTTGCACCCGTAATATATCCAACTCTCATCTCTTCTTTTCCTTTACTATGTCATTCAAGGACATATCAAGCTGCGCAAGCGTCCGGGTAATCTCTTTGTCGAAAATCCCATTATGCGTTGCAAACTCGAGCAACTCAAAAACATGAAGCCAGGTATTCCGGTCTGTTTTTCCTTCCCTGACGAGTTGCGCGAATTCTGGCTCAAAACTGCAATAGCCGAGGTTCATAACATCAATCGCCGACATTGTCAGAATCAGGGTATTATTGCTGACAATTGGACTATCGCTTCCCTTTGGCAGCAAATCAGTCGAACGCACGACTCGCCTAATCTCCTGCTCATTTGTTCTCCAAACGGCCAGCGGAAAAACAATATGGGGCGCCGAATCTTTTACGATCTCGAAATCATCATTACCGCATATCCTTTGCACCTGCACCCACGACAAGCCGCCTATCACAAGAGGGACACCCATATTTTTTGCCATTCTTTGTCCAATATTAAAGATCAAATCGCCATCAGCGAAATCAACGATACCGTAGCTTCCTCGCCCCTTCAGGTCAAGAAATGCCTGGCGTAGTACCTTTGCAAATTCATTGATGCAATCGTTTGCAATGATCAAATCGGTCTTTAACTTCTCCGCCACACGCACCGCGCTGCTCATCGCTATTGTACTCATAAAACCGTTATTGACCGTGACGCAGAGCAACCGCAGTTCAGGGTACTCAGCCTTCATTCTATTAAGAATATAAGCGCTATCCTTACCGCCACTAAGTAACAGCAGACCGTGATAACGGTTTCCGTTTATATAAGATTTAATCACCCTGTCAAATTTTACTTTCGTCTCAGGCTTTACCTCCGGCGAATCCACAGACGCGCTGATGCTGTCAGTCGCTCCCTGTTCACGGCATTCGGCGCATAAGCCGCCTATCAACGGCCCATAATGCTCTGACAATATGCATCGCCGGCAACGTCGCGACCGGCGTACAACCAGCCGTATTACCGGCCAAACATACTCCGCGTAGAGTTCGATAATTTTATTGGTGTTCATGGAAGCATCCTCCTAACCATCATACTCTACTTGTGGGTACCGGAGTCAACTGTAAAAACAGGTTCTCTTTTTCCGATTTTGATAAGTTCATTTCGCTCTCGATATTTTTCATTTTGAAATTTGTAGTTTTCTAATATATCAGCAGCTTTTTCTGCCGGAGTGTAGGTCTTTATAATCTTTTGCATAATGACTGAATTCTCTTGGAAAGATTTTTCTTCTATAATTTCCTTTGACATTTTAAGTAATATTTGAGGATCTTTTAAAAGTTTCTGCCAGGTCAGCGTTTTCCCGACTCCCAACTCCTCGACTCTACGCATATTAAAGGCTTGATCCGGAATAGAAGGTATACCTATCATCGGTTTTCCATGGGACAAAGCTTGATATATTGTACCGTTCCCTCCATGACAGATAACAAGGTCTGCTTCCTCTATCGCCAAATCACCGTCTATGTACTCTTCAACGTATACTTGCCCGTCTATTGTTCGCAGTCCCTTTGCTTGTCCTCCGGTTGTTATGATAGCTGAAAACTCTGAGTTTTTAAAAAGGTCATACACCAATGGGAATATATTACTTATACCTGTTGTTCCCATACTAATATAAACAAGCGGTTTATTATTTTTCTTAGGCGGCCACCAGTCAGGATTCGAAATATTATCAGGTTTCCAGGTCAACGGCCCTATATAATGATAATCTTCCGGCAGATGTTTTGTAGGGAAATACTCCGGTATATCGGCCAATAAAGTAATATCCTTCCCTGCCAGGCAGTTTGTCGCAGTGACGGTTTTCCTAAAGCCATACTTTCTACTCAACCTGCTAAAGGTGTTCATCGCTTTGTCAAATACTGTCATTTCAATTTTCAGGTTTAGACTGTCCAATAATATTTTTAATTTAGATCCCTTGCCTGTAAATATTTTAGGAACCCAATCAAAGAAAGGAATGTAGGGTAACGCTCTGTACTCTGTAGAGGAAACATTCACTATTGCAGCGTGCTTTATATTGACCATCTGTGTCGAAACGGCTGCAGTAAATCTGCCATCTGTAAGAACAAGATCAGGGACTACTTCCTTATACAACTTCAAATCAGCCGCAATCATGAGATCTATCTCTTTTTCACTGATAAACTTGAGTTTACCTTTACGAATATTTCCAAACACTTCCTCGAAATCAGGTTCATGCAGCGGCAAAACAGTAAATCCCTCTTCCTCAATAAATCTCTTTTTTTGACCTTCCCCCGCAAAAATAACCTCATGCCCTCTTTTCCTGATCTCTATCCCGACTGCGAGAAGACGGCTTATATGTGATAATGCATACATACACGGAATACAGAGTATCTTCATAAAGCTCCTAGTATTTCACGAAACCCTTTCAATTGAATTGTAGTATACAATCGGCAAATCGTCAAGAGCACTACATTGATATATGGGGTATTATATTGATTTTTCACAGTTTATCCTGTATTATTTTCTATCCTATATGCTTTACCCTCTCCAGTCTTCCAATAGCAATTTAACTATATTTTAGTGATGTTTACAAGTATTGAAGAAGTAATATTATATGCCGTAAAGCGTATCATTCAGAGGGTCATGTTGAAGTTCTGTACTTGTTGAAGGAAAGTGGTAATTTAAGGTTTAGAGGGTTTTAAGGTTACGCTCTGAAAGAAGGCAGTTCAAAATTAGATTCAAAGGAACGCGACAATGTGTTTGTCAGGAAAATCAGAAAATATACCAACCGGAAATACACCTCAAAAGACAAAATCAGAATAGTCCTGGAAGAATTCAGAAAAGAAATCTCCGTAGCTAATCTTTGCCGGAGAGAAAATGTTCACGTCGCGATATACTCCCGGAACAAACACAGTGGTTTCTTTGACAATCCCACCATAAAACATATTATCCAACCCGGGAACACCTGATTTTATTCTATTTATTTTTTTATCTGAAATAGCACTTAGTATAACAAAATTAATAGCATCCAGAAAGAGACTAAAATAGATGCGCAGAGGCTTGGAAGCACGGAGGTTCGGCAAATAACAAAAAACGAAATAGAGTCGGGGAGGGTTAGCAAAAGCGATTTCCAGAAGGCAAAAGACTGAAGCCGGAGGACGGACATATCGTTAAGTCAACTACCACGGGCTTACGAGGCTGTACCAAAAGTCCGTTTTAATAATCTTCATTTAAGACTGTTTTATCAAAAATAACACCACTCGGGCTTCTTTTATCCGTTTACAAGTACTTTTTTCCCAGTCATGTTCCAGAACTTTAGTAAATTTGCCGTTGTAGTTACCAAACTCCATTCGCTTTTTACTTTTTCCAGCCCTCTTAGCATAAATCGCCTGAATCGATGTCGTTCTTTTACATTTCCAAACATCGGTTCTAACGCCGTCTTTCTTTTCTTTATTAAGGCTATATTATCTTTCAATAGTTTTCTGTATTCTTCCTTAAAAATCCTATCTTCATATATCATGATTCTTCTGCCATACTTGCCGAGTAGCCGCCCTTTGTAGCAAACCCCGTTCCGCTTACAGTTTCCGCATTTGTCTTTTGCTGCCGCATACACAAGATATGTTTTTCCTCTGGCTTTCTTCTTCCCGATGTAGTTATAGTTTGCACCATATCTTTAAAAACAAATTTTCGTTGTTTCATATCTTACCCCCAATCCCCTTGAGATTTTTTTACTTCTTTCACCCTTGGCAGTAATGCAAGCGAAGCTTGTACCGAAACGATGCTAAAACGCTATTTGACAGTGGTTGCCAATAATTTCGATACTTAATTTATCTTCTTCGTTTTCGATCTATTTATTTCCCTGTTTTTTTCTTCTATGTTAATTAAAGAGTCGATTACTAATAAAAGCGCAAAAACCATAAACAGCAAGTTAAAAGAAACAACAACGACATTTTTATCTCTCGAAAGTACTTCTATTGAAGCAGAAAGAGTTCCCAAAACCATAAACAACAGCCTTACCTCTCCCGTCCTATATTTTCTGATTGATTTCTCTTCCCATCGTGCTGCTGAAACCCTTTTTCTGACACCAAGGTACGATGACCACATTAGTATCAGATAGAATAATGTAGTGCTTGATGCTCTCTTGAGATCACTTGATCTTGAAGCAGGAGACTCAAAAATCATCAGCATTGGCATTACCGCCAAAAATATACAACTAAAATAGTAAATACTCCGGTTCTGTTTTGAATAATACCATTCAATATATTTCCCAATATTTTGTTTGTATTTTCTGTATTCCATAAATAAGAGGAAGCCGCAGAAAATGAAAACAATCGAAGACGCATCTGAAATTTTCGAAATCCAGGTCCCTGTAAAATAAATATACTTTGAATAATCTATTTGCGGGTAAAGAATCTTCTGGGCATTAACAAAACTATATAGCAATGTGCCAAAAAGCACCGCAAGACAACCATGAACAAGCAGTATAATCCCTCGCAGATCCTTCTTTTTCCTGATAGAAAGCCATGCGAAAACCGTACTCGCCACCATAATTGCAACAATACTAAGACTTAAATATGTATTCATCTTTTCCCCTTGAATTATTTCACCCAGACAAATTAACTGCTGGTATAGACACCGAAATAGCACGTTGTCAGTCCACTAACCTGATTATACATCTAAGAGGTGTGCTTTTAAAGGCTAAAATGAAGAAGGGCCGCCGGTTAAGACAGCCCTTTAAAAGCAGGTGACGGGTGAAAACAATTACTTTTTCTTAGTAGTTGCCTGATTTAGGCCGTTCCGGCGAATGCAGGCGTCTCAATGAAATTGAGCAACTACAATTTCTTTTTTGCTGCACCTCTGCGCATCCGCGCCTCCGTTCCTCCGGCTTCACTCGCCAATCATCGGGACTACCTTGTCTTTCGGATACTCTATTGTGTATTCGTACGTAAGTTCTTTTTTCTCGCCGGGTTTCAGGTCCATAGTCCACTTCAAAAAGCCCTCTTTTGTTTTTATGGCGTTGTCGGGGGATAAGTTTACCAAGTTTACTTTTATCTCTTCGTTTTGAGAGACGGGAACTCTTTCGGTAAGAGTTAGCTTTACCGGTTCTTTTTTGAAGTTTTGCACCGTGATTTTAAACTGCCTGCTGTGCTTCTTGTTTGTACCGACGAGGAACCAGCCGGTAGCACTCTCTTTGTTTTGTTCTCTCTTCCTTTCTATACTTATTCCTTCATCAACACCAAGATACGCGTCAAACTCTTTATCAGCGGGGATCTCTTTTATGTAGGAGTTGCCCACATAATTATCTTCAAGGAAAATATTCATCTGCCCGGCAAGAAGAGGTTTATCCGTGTTCTTGATCTTTGCTTTCAGGTACGCATACTTTGAGAATTCCGGCGCAGCTTCATATTCAAGCTTGGTTTCAAACTTCTCAATTGAAACCGGTACTCTGTGAGGATTGGAATCTGAAGGAATTGACATTTTCTTTTTAATTTTAAAGAATACCGATGTACGGCTGGTTTCCATCTCGGCATTCACCACAGCTACGCTGTTAGACACCATGATTTCATCATATTCTTCCGCTGCTTCACTCATCTCTTTCTTCATCGCAGCCATTGGGGCTGCAGCACTTTTAGATTTCCGCATTTCTGATTTATCCATTATCCGGGGCATATAATAATTCAAATACCACGCCGAAAGCTGGGGAGCATTCCCGCCAAGATACGGCTTTGCCGTGGATAGGGAAAGAAGGACGTCGTTCCAGTCCTCACCTGTGCTCTGGGTCACAAGACCATGGTAGGCGAACTCCACGGAGTTGGAAGAACCCGCTCTGACATCATAAACCGGCTGCCAGCCCGCGCCATAAATCACATAACTGACTTCCACGCCGTATTTGCCCTGCGAGGCTGCTTCCACCGAAACTTCGGCGTTTTTATAGGAGTTCTGGCTCCCCCTGGCAATGGAGTTTCTTTCTTTATTCAACATCTCAATTTTTTTATCCAGCTTTCTTATCTCAAGAGCGGCAGGTCTCTGCTTGCTTGAAATCTCAAGGAGCGTTTCTTCAACAAAGGCAAGTATCTCTTTAAATTCCTTAACAGTAAGCTTATTATCCCCGTCCTTGCCTTTCGGAGGATTCTTTAGCGCTTCCAGATATTTTACTTTACCACCAAGCATATCAAGCTGGTCTTCCAGAATCTTCTTTGCGTCTTTCACTTCCTGCAGTTTGTCATCAAGTTCCGCAAGTTTCGGATTAAAAGCAACTTCTTTAGAGCGTTCATTAATATCAATCCCGAGGATTTTAAGTCTTTTGTCGGCGCCGCTTACGCGGAGCGAATTCCTGTCTACATTTAGAGGTATCTTATCAAAACTGATGATAGAAGTACCCGGTTTTATCTCTACGACAGCTTGTCTGGTAACAAGCGCCCGGTCCGAGTACACCGTAACCTCACTTATCTTCGACTCCGCAACGACCTGCTGTGCATGCATCCCGGCAGACAACAATAGAAATCCGGTTAGAACTTTCAAAAACAATTTGTTTCTTAACATAAAACCTCCTGTACTACTTATTTTCTATAGTTTAGACAAAAGCTTTTGTGAAAAGTTCCATATATACTGTCATCGCGAGACGGCTCCTTAGTCGAAGCGATCTCGCTTTTTGAGATTGCTTCGGTAAAAACTCCTCGCAATGACAAGGACAATAACACGCGCAATGTAAGGGGCAATGACAACATTTTTAACCCTTAATGTCATCCCAGAGGTCTTTCCAATCCTTGTTGATACTATTTATCAAAATCTCTTTCTTTGCCCGGGAACCGGCTTTTATCTGCTTCTCCCTGTCTATCGCAAGACCAACATCGTCAAAAGTTTTAAAATAAACAAGTTTTTTAATATTATACTTCTTAGTAAACCCTTCAACAATACCTTCTCTGTGCTCATAAACTCTTCTGATAATATTATTAGTGACTCCCGTATATAGAACCGTATTGTTTTTGTTTGTCATAATGTACACAAAGTAATACTTAGTCATCTTCACCCCTTGTAAAGATATAGTACTGTCATCGCGAGTCGGCTTTATCGATGAAGCGATCCCGTTTTAACAGCAAAAGAAAGATTGTCCGCCTAGGTGGATTTCGCAAAAACACTCAACTTCGGATAAAACCCCTCGCAATGACAACATATATCAATAAATCATAAATATCAGTTCATTCGGCAGGAGTAATGTTGCGGTGTAAGTTACACAATCGTGATTTATTTCTACTTTCAGGCCGGGGTTAATGAGGGGCAAAATAAAATTCTTCCCGGCGTTCAGCGAGGCGCCTACTTTTTCGTCTCCGTTTAATTTTAGAAAGGCGGTTTCGGTTTTATTGGCTCTGGTGAATTTATTTATAGTATCCCTGATAGTTTGTTTATCAAACTCAACTATAGGGGAGTTGGTGCTTTTTTCTTTTGTGAAGAAGTTGATCTTAACGGTATGCTGTTCAGCACCGGAGAATTTATGGCGGATTATCAGGTGGTTCGTTTTTTTATGAAGGAAGTACTGGATCCTATGCCTTACAGAAGGAGTAACATCATAATCAGCGTCTAAAAAGTCATATTCCCTGCCGGAAACCCAAAGATTTGTCTCCAGGTTTTTGTCGTAGACAATAAGCCCGTCATCCAGAGTGAAGAACTTTCCGGGAAGCGACGGCGGCATTATAATATCCTCGCTGTTTCTTGTAAAAGTAAAGGTAAAGATATCTGTTGCAAGCATCGAACTGTTGCCTTTTAAGAGGTAGAATTTATTCTTTGGATACCCCGAAGCACTTAGATCAGGTTCATAGGGCGCAGGTTTTAAGTCCTTATCCACAGTCTCAAAAGCCCCTCCCATAAAAACGTAATCCAAGATATAGCGGCTCTCGCAGGCACTATCCCAATCTTCTTCACATATGAACTTCAGATATTTCACATATTCAATATCCGGGGTGCGGCCGGAAATACTTCTGAACCTGCTGTCATATTTTTTATCAGGCTTTGCGAATTTAAAGACAAAACTAAAGAGGTCCTCCACTGAAGGCCTGTAAGCATCCGTAGTTACTTTCTTTTTAAGACGCATCAGCGAAATATTTACGACTAGCGCTTCAAGGAGCTCCATATTTTCTTTGGGATTTTTAACGCTGACAATACCATCCCTGTCTATCTTACCGGCAAGCCAGACAAGTATATCTTCTTCCGGGGCTTTATATAGGAATGGCATAAAAAAAGCTATTGCATTTAGAACTGTCTTTTCAATTACGGTTGTAACGGGGGTTTGTCTATCTTTGACATACTCACTCAGTACCACGAGGAATTTCTTTTTCAGGTCAATACTTACACCGGAATCTTTAAAATAGCCGTAAGCAATTATCATATTCAAGATATCCGTATTTTCTTTCTTTTCCGAGAGATACCTCAAAAATTCCTTTGTAAAAAGCTCAAAATATTTTTTGTCCCCCGTCAGATAATACATCTCGCCAAGGAATACGAGGTCAATTGAGTCTTCCAGGAAGAGTTTTGAAAATATTGCCGCAGACCTCTTCTCCAGCTCTTCCATTAATTTTTTCTTTTCTACAAGGAGCTTTACTTTGGCTTTCGTCTCCTCATCAAAGAAGACAAAGAATTTCGGATAAGAGTTACTCTCCATTTTGGTAACGAGTAAATCCTTCTCATCCGTTATTACCGCAGTTTTTTTCTCGACAGAGGGAGCAGCCTGTTCATCGGGCTTTCGTTCAGCTATTTTTCCTTCAAACAGGTCTTTATAAGCCTGTAGTGTTAAAGCAGCGGTCTTAGCCCAGGTAAACCCGGAGGCTCTGGCAAAACCTTTTTCTACAAGAGCATCCCTTAGGGAAGTATCCGTAAGAATGTTACGGATTGCTCCCGCCATTTTTACTTCGTCAAGAGGATCTATAAGGATTGCGGCATTCCCGGCGGTTTCTGCAGTCGCAGTCAGACCAGAGGTAACGACGGGGCACCCCGAAGCAAACGCTTCAAGAATAGGCAGTCCAAAACCCTCATATAAAGAAGGGTAAACAAAGCAATCCGCGGCTCTGTATAATTTGGCAAGCTCTTTGTCCGTGACATAACCGGCTTTGATAACTTTGCCTTCAAGTTTATACTGTTTCTCCAACAGCTCCAGATCCGGAGCAGGCTGGACGGTCTTTCCCGCCAGAACCAGTTGTAAATCCATTTTCTTTTCGTTTACCAGAATATTAAAGGCCGCAAAAAGTTTTTCCAGATTTCGCCTTTTTGTTATCGTCCCCGTATAAAGAATAAACGGAGAAATTATATTAAACCTTGTCTTGATCTTTGTGTCTGTTTTTGCAGTCTTAAATATTCCTTCTGCGGCAAGAGGTGCTACTTTTATCTTTTCTAAGCCGGTATTATACACCCTCGTAAGCTCTTCAGCAGAAAATTCGGAAACCGTTAATATTATTTTTGAAACCCGCGCAGCGTATTTCGAAAAAGTCCTGAAAATAAATCCGGCCCAAAAAGTAAACCAGGAAGGGTTAAACTCATACGAAATATCATGTATGGTAGTTATAGACGGTATTTTAAAGAAAAAAGGCATCATATAAAAAGGGAAATGGAAAATATCCGGCTTTGCCTTATAAGCGGCTCTATGAAGATAATGATTCCTCCAGATAAACCCGCTTTTAATAAACGGTTTCACAATATTCCTTTTAAAATTTTCCTGTTTGGTCAGGCCTTCGGGAATATCCGTACTCTTGAAAAAAAGAAGGTATTCATTCTCTTTATCAATAACGGCAAGTTCATTCAATATGTTAACAAGGTATCTTCCGACGCCGGTACTCTTTCCTTCTACGCTTGACGCGTCAATTCCAATCCGCATTTAACCGCCTCCAAAACTTCTTCCGTTTTTATAGCTTCCATACAAAGATTTCTGATACAATTTGTTTTCCTGCAGGGACTGCAGGGGTAATCTTTAGTTATAACAACCCTGCTCTTACTGTAAGGTCCCCATTCTTTATCGTTACTCGGACCGTACAGTGTAATAGTCGGCACTTTCATCGCTGTTGCGAGATGCGAAAGACCGCCGTCATTTGAAACAAACAACTTACAAAACGATACAAGAGCGGCAAACTCTTTCAAACTCATATCGGACGGCATTAAAACATGCGGAACTGTTAATTTAGCGCTCAGTTCTTCCATATACAATTGCTCGCCCGGAGCATTAAAAATAATAACTTTAAAACCGGATTTCACCGGAAGAGCATTAATAACCTTTGCAAAGTTCTCCCGCCCCCATCTTATCGGAGCAGAACTAGCTCCCGTATAAAAACCCGCTAAAACATCATCAGCTTTAATACTTTTTTCTGATAACATCTTCTTCGCCGTTTCAATTTCGGCAGGAGTTATCCAGTATTCAGTCTCTTCTTCCTGCCTACCTTTTATATCAAATAACTCAAGCAATTTAAAGCTTCTTATTATTTCATTATCGGTCCCGTTAAAATCAGCAAGCCTGATATTATAGATATTCTTCACCCTCTTGTAGTCAAGCGCACCCTTAAACTTTGCCCCTGAAGAATAAACCAGCTTTAAGCTCTCTATCCAGCCCCCAAAGTCAAGGCAGAGATCAAACCCTGCCCGTCTGAGTTTCAGGTAGAAAATTTTCATCCAAATAAACAGAAAAGGATGTTTTCTCCCCCTGTTAAAGACAGGATTATTTGTCTTATATATTAAAAGTTCGTCTATATAAGGACAACCTTCGGCAACAGCTTTATTCCAGGGAGCAACAAGCATTGATATTTTTGCTTCCGGAAATTCAGCTCTCAAAGCACGAAGCATAGGCACGGCAAGAATAAAATCCCCGAGATGTTCGATTTTCACAATCAGGATTTTTTTAATTTTGTCTTTTTCAAATACCGGTATTCGGGTATAAGCGCTTCTTACAAACTCCAGGTAAATAAATATTTCCAGCGTAAATTTCTCAAACGCCTGCCGTAAACCGGAAAAATAATATCCTGCCAGGTTAAAAATATTCTTTTTAAAGAAAAGAACGGCGGTTTTCGCTTCACCCTTCAGAAGGTATCCCGGAAGGCCGAGGAAAAAAAGAATGCCAAAACAGAGGACTAAAATAACATTTACGGGAAACATCAGCAGCCCAAAGAAACCCAAGCGCAGATATACAAAGATTGCATATTGTCTGATTTCCTTATTTTTAACCGCATCAAAAATATAGTATTTCTTAAACCCGCAAAAGCACCTGATAAGATCAAACCGCAGGTCCCGGTCCGTTTCCTTCTCATTAACTACGATAAAAACTTCAAACGCATTACTTTTGATTTCTTCTAAAAATGAATTCAGAGTTACGGCAGAATTTGCAGTCATTCCCTCGACATAACTAAAAACAGCGCAATTTTCGAAAAAGGTTTTGAACCACTTTTCCGTTTTCTCCTTCACCAACAGGGAAATATGCGCACCGGGAAAATCTTTTTCTGTTTTAGCAACCGCGTTCCTTACCGCTCCCACAGAAGAGTTATTTACCGCAATGAGAATTTTCATTTTTTTAGATAATCTTTCCATAGATTTACAACTCTCCCTCTCACTATCTTAATATGTTTAGGCCTTCCTATTATCAGATGCGAGAGATTAAAGAGCACGTAAACAATAATTGTCCTCATAACAAGATTACAACCAAACAGAAAGGATCCTGTCCGGCCGTAATGTTTTCTGAAGAACTTTATTTTGCTCTCCGAGATCCAACGGGAGCTGCCTTCCGGATTTTGGCTGCTGCTTTTACAGCCGTGATGGACAACAAGTATGTCATGTACCAGAAATATCCTGCCTCCTGATTTTTTTATACGGTAGCAAAGGTCAACATCATCGTAATACATAAAGAATCTCTCGTCATAGAACCCTATTTTCTTCAATACTTCCATTTTCACCATTAAACACGCACCGGCAGGCTGGTCAACCTCCCGAGTACTGTCATGCGGCCATAAACCCATCTCATAATAGTTAAAAAACCTGCTCCGAGGAAAGGCAACGTTAAGGTGGAACGTTTCCATGAGATCCGTAAACGGCGAAGGGAAATTCATACAAATAAGCTGCAACCGTCCGTCCTCATATATAAGTTTCGGTGCCGCTGCCGCTGCACGGGGATCAGCTTTAATAAATTTCATTAATTTACCGATCGCATTTTCTTTTATTTCAGTATCCGGATTCAGGAAAAGCACATATTCTCCTGTGCATTTTTCCAGCGCCCGGTTATTTGCCCTTGCAAATCCTTGATTTTCACTGTTGGCTATGATCTTAACTTCCGGAAACTCCCGCCTGACCATCTCAACCGAACCGTCTTTGGAAGCATTATCCACAAGAAATATTTCAAAGGAAAGCTCAACCGTCTCACGGTAAACAGAAGCAATGCATTTTTGAAGATATTCCTTCACATTCCAGCTTACTATTATTATCGATACATCCATAACTTCCCCCAAATAATGAACTAAAACCTGTAAATTACTCCATTTTTTCTATACTTTCCTGTACTTTGAAAAACTTAATATCTTGACAGCAATCTGCGAAGGAAGGAGTAGTTTTCCTTCAACTTATTTTGAATTAATGACTGAGCCTCTGTCTTTTTTTCCAGCACATAAATCAGATCCGGATCCCCTTTTTTATAATAATAATCTTTCAATAAGAAAAAAACACTCATATTATTTTGCAGATAATTTAATAGCTCCGGAATGCTCTCCGGCTCCCACACATGAAAATGTATACGATACTCTCCCTTTACAAGTTCCTCCAGCGTAGACGCTACGGGCTTTTCTTTCTTTAGCTCAACCATTTCAAGCCATTCCTTATAATGCGCTCCATCATTTTTGAACGTTGTATTGTTTTTAAAATCTTCCAGTAGATGAGAAAGAGCAGTAACCGGCCTTGCCTTGTCAAATGTATATCTTTTATCCGGAATGGAAAGGTAAAAGACCCCGGCCGGTTTAAGAACCCGAAATATTTCTTTTACGGCTTTTACCGGATTTGAAAGATGCTCCAGAACATGACACAAGATGACAAAATCCTGACTATTGTCCGGAAAAACACTCAGGTCTTCCGCAGATGCATTTATATCAGGTACAATTATTTCTGTTGCTTTTATTTCAGGATTTTGTTTTTCCAGAGCACCTTTGGCACACATATCCACATAGCTTACTTTGGCCTGCAGAGCAGGAAGCTTTAAAGGGTTATGCAAAGCCCCTATTTCCAGGCCGCTTCCGGAAATATACCTCTTTAGTTCATCTTTTTTTGACATATACTCCTGTTTACTCTCTTTTGGCGGATAATTCCTCATACAATAATACCATTTCGTCTGCATGTTCGGCAAAACTTTTCCAGGGCTTCATTTTTTCCTGCATTTTTCCGATATTTTCCGGATTTTTCACAAATATATCCATTTTTTCTGAAAGCTCTGCCGCATTATTCGGCTTAACTAAATAACCGTTCTCCCCGTCCTTTAACCACTCAGGTATTCCTCCAATGCGGCTTCCGATGACAGGAATCTTTGCTTTTAACCATTCAACACCGATTAATCCAAAAGCCTCTTCCCATATAGACGGCATCACCCCGACGTCAAGCCCGCTAAATACTTTCTCCATTTCATCAGTTTTGTAGGGTTTTCTCACTTCTATGTTTGCACCCTCAGGCACAATAATATCTTTTTCCGGGGTCCAAATTATCAATTTTGCCTTTGTTTGCTCAAGCAGGGAGAACGCCTCCGTCAAAACATTAAGCCCTTTAGCTTCACTTTTTCCGCCAACATATCCGAACACAACAGGATACCCCCGTCCCCGGAGCGGCTTTGACCTGATGCCATCCGCCGGCTTTGAAGAAGGAAAAATAATTCTGATTTTATCTTTATTCACACCGTAACCGGTCATTATTTCCGCAGAACGCGCAGATGAACATTGAACTGCTGAGAGCCTGTTCAGTCTGTCTATAAAATATTTTCTTCTGCCCGAAAAATCCCCGGTAACAGGAGCGGACACTTCTCCTGTAGTTTCTTTTTTCAAGGAGGAAGTTCCCTTTATTTTACAAGAAAATCGCCTTCGTCGATGACTTTTATCACTAATATCAGGCGATTTTTGCAGTCCCAGCTGCTCTGATTTGTGAAGCAAATCAAGCGGAGATAGGAAAGTATTTTTATACTTTCCTATGCAGTGAAAAATATAAGATAACGGCTTATAAAGCCGTCTCGGAAGAGGTACCACAAATATACTGTATAAAGCATCGGCAAGCATTTTTGAAAAAGTTTTTCTTTTTACCAGTATATTCAGACAATCTTTACATCTTTCCCCGTTTTCATAATCCGTACAGGGCTCTTTTCCTTTGAACATCAGATCTCTTTCCGGACAAATATCATAATAATTATGGATCATCTTTACACTCGGGATGGAACTTTCGGCAGCAACATCAATAACCGAAGCCGTATGCATCTGTAATTCATGAAAATGAATCAAACCGGGTTTTTCTTTGCGGATAACCAGCCGCATCAGCTTCTCAATTTGAGAGTTATGACACTGCCCTGCCGGAGGCGTCAGATAATGCGGAAAATTAGGAGAATTATAAAGTACTATATACTTTACTTTATTCTTTTCCCATATTTTCAAATAAGGCTTAAAAGGAAACTCTAATTTATCGTAAGGAATACCGAAAAAACAAACGACTTCATAGCCGCGGGAACTCATCTCTTCGGCAAGCCACTCCTGATACAGTATCGCTCCGCCGCTCATAACAGGAGAAATACCAAAACCTACATATAATATTTTCTTCATTTACTCCAGCGCTTTTTTAAATTTAAAAATAATCCTTCGAAAAAGAAGGGAAAGCTTGATCTTCCAGAAAGGAAAAAACCGGGCTTCATAGCTCCAGTCGGTAGCCCAGGAATTAGAACAGCCGGTGCAAGCGTCAATTGTTTTTCTTATTTTGCCGGCTTCCTCACTTTTCCAGACAGCAGAAAGAGAACTATCTCTATAATTCCCGGAATTAAGATGGCTGTATCTGAGGCAGGGGGAAACCGTCCCGTCGCAGTGAAGAAGGAAAAATGATCTCATAGAATCGCATTTATATTTCAATTTATGCTTTAAAGCATAGACGAGTTTTTCATTCTGGAAAGACGGCGGCAATTTTCTGATCTGGCGCACTATGCCCTTCAAATAAGAATTATTATAATTTTCCGGTTTCGTCTCATTTTTTCCGCTCTCATTATGATAGAACGAGAACTCCTCATAAAGCTGGGTAATAAAACCAATCCCCAGTTTTTCCGCGTAAGAGGCTACTTCAAGCAGTGTATCTGCCGTCAAGTTTGAGATAGTATGCCCTACCAGAACAGCACCCAGTTTGCTTTTGTCCCGGCTCCTGATATTTACAAGTTCTTTCAGGAGATAATCAACTTTCTTAAAATTACCTTTTACGCCTCTAAAATAATCATGCTTTTCCCCGGCCGCATCCAGGGAAACCCCGACATTTAATACAATATTTTTACTGATGGCGTCATTTACTACCTCCAGGATCCTTTCCGGCAGGAGTCCGTTGGTGCTCAAAGAAATCTCCGTTTTTGGCCTGGCTTCATGTATCGCACTGATAATTTCCTTAATATCTTTTCTTAGTACCGCTTCCCCGCCTGTTAAAAGCACCGTCTTTAAACCTTTAAATATATCGTCCTCCAGCATTTTTTTCAACTCTTCCGCCGTAAGAACATTTGTTTTGGGTTTAAACTTCCAGATACTGCAATGCTTGCAGCGCGAGTTACACGCATCCGTTACCTCAAAAACTATATATTTTATCGGCGGGAGCACGTTTCTTTTCTTTTCGGAAAGAGTAACCAGGGTATTCCGACACAATTTTGCGAAAACCCCGAGAAGCCTGAATAATTTTCTAACCCCGCGGTAAGCCAAAAGAGGGAGCCTCAGAATAAAAAGCGCCAGCGGAGATTTATTCTCCACATAACACGACATTCTCCGCCTGAAACTTTGATTAATCCTTAAGTCAGCCCAAGCTCTAAGCTCTTTGATCTTCTTAAGCGACCACTCAGGAGTTTCAAGAAGGGCTTCAGTGGTGGAAAACATCCCGTTCTGCAGATCTTTTCTCAAACAACCGGTTTTTTCCGCTTCCGTATAAAGTTTTGTCCCGTAATAAGGTGTTGCAATATGAAAGCCGGCCGCGGACATTCCAAGCTTTTTAAGCTTCAAAGCAAATTTCACCGTCTTCTTAATATCATCTATGGTTTCTCCCGGGAAGCCGATAACAAAAGAGCCGTCAACAATAATATCATGCTTCTTTAAAAGAACGACTGCTTCTTCAATCTTTTTCAGGTCAAGTTTTTTCCCGATAATCTCATCAACAACCTTCTGCACTCCTGATTCGGGAGCGACAAACACCCGTTTGCAGCCGGATGCTTTCATTTTTATTATCAATTTTTCATCCAGAGTATCGGCTCTTATCCCGTTTGGCGCACTCCAGGTAATATCAAATTTGTTCTTTATCATAAGGTCAAACAACTCTTCTGCTCTTTTCCTGTCAAACGTAATATTATCGTCCTCAAAATTAATATGTTTTACACCATATCCGGCTATAACTTCTTTTAACTCAGCTATGATATTTTCCGGGGTTCTCGCTCTAAAACGCCGTCCCATAGTCAGATGGATACTGCAAAAATTACACCCAAACGGGCAGCCGCGGCTTGTCATAATACTCACAGTCCTGCGACTATAGGTGTACATATCCCTGGCCCCACTCCTTTCACCGAGAGCGCTAAAATACCCCTCCATGTCAACCAAATGCCTTGCAGGTAAAGGGAGTTTGTTAAGATCTGCGATCGGGGTTCTGACAGGGGTTAAAATAATTTTTCCGACGGTTTTATAACCTATACCTTTTACTTTTCCATAATCCCCGTTTTTCCCTTTCTCCAGAGCTTTTAATAGTTTGCAAACAGTTATTTCGCCTTCCCCCCTTACAATAATATCAATATTCTTACTTTCGAGCGTTTCAACCGGTTTAACCGTGGGGTGTACCCCTCCGGCAATAACGATAATATTTTTATTTACGGCTTTCACTGCCGCAGCAACTCCTGCTGCGCTTTCAAAATTAACTGAAAAAGGGATTGAAATACCGACGACCCCGGGGTTTAGCTCCTGAATTCTTTCTTTTAGCCGGTTAAAATTGAGCCCCATGTAATATTTATCCCCGGCCTTTCTTAAATTTCTCCAATCTTCCAGCGTAGCGTCAATAACAGAAACAGAATGTTCTTTTTCCAGCGCAGCAGCAACATACAGGAGTCCTAAAGGCTGAAAAACAAAAGGGGTTCCAAACCGTATATCCAGTATTTGAGGCGGATTTATCAAGCATATTCTCATGGTTTTTTCCCGTCAGTCTTATTGAAAATACTTGCTCTTATCTTTTTTAAAAACGCGGCACTTTCAGGCATCCTTTTTTTAAAAATATTTTTTAATTTTTTTACCGGTAAAATATTTATCTCCGGATCCAGACTTGATTCATGACTCCACATAACTCCGCAGGAATTAAGACAGCCTGCGCATTTTTTTACGCCGGCCCTTATTTTTCCGGCCTCCGGACTGTTCCAGATCTCGGAAGCCGTCTTTTGCCTTAAATTTCCGGCTTTAACGTCCCAGCGGCCAAGACACGGACTGACATCGCCGTTGCAATGGATCATACAAAAAGTACTCATAGCAAAGCACCGGAATTTGATAGACTGCCCCTTAAGCCGCTTCAGCCCTTTTTCATTGATAAGAGAAAACGGCTCTTTCTTCATCGCCTCTATCATTTCCATTTTTTTTCCGGCAAGATCCCTGCCTTCATTATTGTAGAAAGAAGACTCATTATACCATTGAATAAGATAGCTGACACCCAGTTGTTTTGCATAAGCTTTTACTTCTTCTATTGAAGCAAGTGAATCATTTGTCAGGGTAAAACCAAAACTCGGGGATAATCCTTCATATGTTTTACCCAGCTCGACTAATTCACGCAACAGCCTGTCTGTCTTAACAAAATTACCCTTCACACCCCGGATAATATCGTGTTTTTCTCCTATTCCTTCAATAGAGGTCCCAATCCCTATTTTGATTTTATGTCTGACAGCCAGCTTTGCTATATTCAAAGCGCGTTCCGGCAATAAACCGTTAGTACTGAGCATTATTGACGCAGAGGGTAACGCTTCATGCTGGGCCATAATCACATCTTCAAGATCGTTTCTGAGCGTTGGTTCCCCGCCCGCGTTCAATATCCACTCTACCTCAGAAAAAAGAGGGTCACTTAATATTTTTTTCATTTCAGCAGAGGTCAATTCATCTTTCACCGGTTCTTTCTTCCAAATACCGCATTGACTGCAGCGTGAATTGCATCTTTCCGTAAGCTCTAACCAGACCCATTTGGGTTTTAGGGGAACTCCAAAAGTCCTAAACAATATGTTTTTCGTACCCGGTAACAGCTTCTTTAACTCCATTTATTTCTCCATTATAATATTCACGGCTTCACCGATCTTTCTGGTACTGCAAAGGTTTATAATATACTCCAAGCTCTCATTCCTGACACAATTGTCAACTTCATCAATGATTATTTTTATCTTTAAACCGTAATTTTCCAGTTTTTTCAGTAAAACCACCGGGTCAGAACCAAGATGTCTTAAGGCATTCGGAAAAAGCTCCATAAAAAGCACCAGCTTGTTGTTTTTCAGCACCGAATCAGCACCTTCAATCACAAGCCCCTCCGCACCTTCAATATCCATTTTAAGAATATCAACCCGGGGATTACCTGTATTTTTAATAAACTCGTCCAGCGTTACAGTCTCTATTTCAACCGCTCCCGCTCTTTTAAGATTAGTCCGCTCAGATAAGGAATGCCTTCCATGATCAATCCCGTCTTTAAAAAGTTTTTGCTTTCCGGTTTTATTCGACACGCCTTTTTGAATAGCAACCACATTTGTATAACCATTGATCCTAATATTAGCAGAAAGCAGCCTGTAATTCTCCGGTTCGGGCTCAAAAGCAAATATTGTTCCCGTGTTTTTCATTTTTCTTGCGGCAAGAAGCGTATAAAGCCCTATGTTAGCCCCGATATCAACAATATTCATTCCCGGCCTGACTTTATCTTTAAAAATTTCTGTACTTCGATCCTCATAAACGCCCCTCCAGATCAAATGCCCGGAGATACTTTTATCCCTGCCGTCCACATACATCTTGCTGCCCAGCACCTTAGTTAACACCACCCTGTTAAAATCAAAATACTTCTTATTAATATAGTCAGCTATCCTGCCCAGGCCCGGTATTTTTCTGACGCCCCACCCCCTGAAACATTTTGTAAGATTAAATAATTTCATACCGATATCGATACGTTTTAATTTATTTTCCGGATCTTTCATTATGACCTCTTTTTGCTCAACATGAAAACAAGTTTTTTTGTCAAGGGTATCTTTTCCGCCAGGATATTCCTGTCAATTTCATCAAACGGCTTTGCAACGCAAAGAATAACCAGATACAATCCCGAGAAAAATACTATTTCGGAAAGGAAAATAGCAAGGTTCAGCCCTCTTGACAATCCGGGAAGAAAAGACCCGTAAAAAACAGAAATAAATAAAACAGGCAATCCGGCACCTGAGCATAGCAATAACGGCCATAACACCGTTTGCCCTAAAAAATTTCTAATCGGTATTTTTAAAACCCTGTGAAGTCTCACCAAAGAATACGTTGCCGAGAAGAAAAGCGCGATAGTCGTCCCGAGAGCTACACCCAAAATACCGAATTTAACAATAAAAAACAAACTTAACGGAATATTTACAACCGCCGCAACTAAACCGGCTCTCATTTCTATGTCCAGCCTGTTTACCGCCTGCATAAAAGTTCCTCTTACTGCCGCCAATAAGGCATAAAGCCATCCGGGTGCCAATATCCGGATAATCCACACGGATTTTTCATAGCCGTCTCCCATCCATACGTGCATGATCTGCGGCGCCAAAACAAAAATCAAAAAGAAAAACGGTACGGCTATATATGACAGATATTTTGTGCCGCGAACGTAAAGATTAACCAGCTTTTCTTTATGACCTTTCGCGTCAAGCTCCGAAAATGCCGGCAGTAAAGCTGAAACAAAAAGAAGGATAACCGCTTTTGCCTGCTCTATAATCGTACCCGCAAGCTGATAAAAGACCACCAGTCCGATGGAAATATACGAACCTATCAACAGCTTATCTATATGCACTGCCACAAGAGTAGCCAGCCTTGCCACCTGAAGTTTATACCCGTAGTTAAAAAGTTTTTTAAGTGTCTCTATTTTAAAAAATGATAAAGAAATATTTAAGTCCGGGAATATTTTATAGGCAATTACTACGTTAACTATGCTTGTTATTGCAAATATAATCGCACTAAGGATCATCAAACCGGGCAAGCCATACCCCGTTTCCAGAACATATATCGTTCCAAGAATATTTGGAATTGATATTATGAAATATATTTTATTGGAGATATCCATCCGTTGAAGTCCGCCCTGAATAGAACTAAAAACACTGAACGGATTAGATAAGGCAAAAATAATAATTCCTGTCAGAAAAACAAAGGCCGCCTCATCACACATAGGGGCCGGAATTTTAAACAGTGAAAGTAGCGGATTTAAGAGCAAAAACCCGCCGACAATAAGCAGAATTGCAAGAAAAAAATAGAAGATCAAACCCGTAACAGTAATTTCATTTATTTTTTTATAATCTTTCCTGGTATAAAACTCAGAGATATATTTTACAAATGAGGACCCTATTCCAAAATCCAGGAGACCTATATATCCGGTTAAAACTCCTATTATGGCCCAAACGCCGAATCTTTCAACGCCAAGTTTGTTTATTATATACGGGGTAAGAATAAAAGCTATTAAAAATGCCCACATGCGTCCTGCAGCATTATAAACAGTATTTATTATTACTTTTCCTGAAAGACTTTTTTCTTGCACATCTTCTCCCTGAAAAAAACAGAAACTTGACGAATTATCCTGTGTTTTATTGACTATAATCAAATATTATATCTGTTTGAGGGCTTAAAAACAACGTATATTGACTACCCGGAGAGAATGAATATTACAAAAACTTATTTGTTTTGTTTCATTTTATCAGCATCTGAATTGAGTTATAATCAAAAGATGTGTATGAAGTAAAACAGCGACGTATCCTGTATAATAAGTTTTACGAGAACAAAATTATAAGGAGGAACGTCGCTATGAAAAAGTATAACAAGGTTGTTGATTTAAAGCAAGAGCAAATAAGTCTTGAGGAGATAATCCTTGCTGGGGCAGCGGAAAACGTAAGGATGGCATTGGAGCAAGAGCGCGGGAACTACCTAAAAGCCATGGAAAGA
>Ga0208373_1000277_pt1 | contig 95765 bp, 108 predicted proteins | sample RifOxyC2_FD_184036 | JGI IMG/M metagenome (GOLD analysis project Ga0208373, IMG submission 184036) | Soil microbial communities from Rifle, Colorado - Rifle Oxygen_injection C2 (SPAdes) | ecosystem: Environmental > Terrestrial > Deep subsurface > Rock core/Sediment | place: Rifle, Colorado... | reverse complement strand
TAATTGTAGATTTGTGACGCATACGCTCAAATCCATCATGTGGCACAAATTGTTTCTTACAATAATTACAAAAATAACTTTGCTTAACACACAACTTTCTTCGACGAGAACCATTCTTAACAACATCCAGAGAACCACAAAATACGCAAATCATAGGAATCACCAAAAAACATTAAGAACAAGGTTATATATAAATCATTCGTTTAATAGACATTATCCGGTTTCATATCCCATACTTTATCTTATTCTCTTCTATTCTAAGAAGTTGATTGTATTTAGCTGTTCTGTCAGATCTGCATGGAGCTCCAAGTTTAATCAACCCGCATCCTAAACCGACTGCTAGATCTGCAATAAACGTATCTTCTGTCTCTCCTGATCTATGGCTAACCATGACTCGCCATTTTGCATTTAATGCAAGTTTTGCTGCATCTATTGCTTCTGTTACTGTCCCGATCTGATTCAATTTCAGCAGCAACCCATTGCATAGTTTTGCATTTATTGCTGTCTGTATTCTAGAAGGATTTGTCACAAGCAGATCATCTCCAATAATCCTTATTTTTGTCCTTTCAGTTAATTTTTTAAAACTTTCAAAATCATCCTGATCAAAAGGATCCTCAATGCTTATTATATCATAACTCTTTATCAATCTTAAATAATACTCAATCATCTCATCTTTTGAGTAAGGCTTGTCCATAACATAATTTCCTGTTGCTGGATCATAGAATTCTGATGCTGCACAATCCATTGCTATCTTTATCTTATTTTTATAGCCTGCTTTCTTGATTGCTTCTGTTATCAGGTCTAAAGCTTCTTCAGGCCTGCTTAATTGCGGAGCAAAGCCTCCTTCATCACCTACATTAACAGCTGATTTTCCATATTTTTCCTCTATTAATTTCTTTAGAGTATGATATGTTTCAGAGGTCAATCTTACAGCATCCTTAAAACTGTTGACATTAAATGCAGTTATCATGAACTCTTGCATTTTTAATGATGATCCAGCATGCTTGCCTCCATTTATTATATTAGAAAAAGGTATTGGAATCCTGAAATTCTTTTTATCAGTTCCTGAAAGCTCTCCAATATACTCATATAAATATTTTTGTTTGACAACTGCAGCTAATCTACATACAGCCATGCTTACTCCAAGAATAGCATTAGCTCCCAGCTTAGACTTATTAGGCGTTCCATCTAATTTGATCAGGAAACCATCAACAGCCCTTTGATCCAGAAATTCCATTCCAACTAGCTTTTTAGCAATGACATTATTAACATTATCCACAGCTTTCAATACTGATTTGCCAAGATAATCCCTTTTTCCATCACGCAATTCAAGAGCCTCATATTTACCTGTTGATGCTCCAGAAGGAACAATTGCCCTTCCCAAATAATTATTGAAATAAGCCTCTACTTCAACAGTAGGATTGCCTCTTGAATCCAGAACCTGCCTTGCAAATAATTTAGTGATCTTCATGCTAACACCTCTTTAGTTAACCATTTCCATAAAGGTATTATAAATATTTTCTTGTTTTCTATAATAAATTCATCCTGCTGATCATATGTCAATATCGTCCCTTCCTTAAGATTAAATTTTCTCATTGCTTCTAATAATCCATCTATCTCTCTTTTTTTGTTCAAATCATCCAATTTATAGCAAACCTGATATGCTGCATCAATTTTTGATCCTTCTCTTATAACAAAATCGCATTCGCTAACACCTTTATAATAGAATACATCTTTTTGATTTGATTTAAGATTTATAAAAACCATGTTCTCCAGAAGTTTTCCTAGATCCACAGTATATGATTTGCTGTTCTGTATAATCAATCCATTATCCATAACATATATCTTTTTCGGATTTACAGCCTGTTTTTTCAGGGAATAATCGAATTTTGATAATGTAAATAATAGATAGCTGTCCTCTAAAAATGATATGTATTGCGAAACAGTGTTAGTTGAGCCTAAATCAAACATTTTTCTTAGATTATTATAAGAAAATTCCTTTGTAACATTGGTTATTAAGAATACAGATAACTCATTCAGCTGCCTTGTATTCCTTATTTTGTGTCTCACCGCAATATCTCTCTGCAATATATCTGATAGCAGATCATTAAGAACTCTCTTATCACTCAAAAGTATATATTCTGGGAAGCCTCCAATTTTTAAGTAATCTTTAAAGCTTGCCAACCCACTTTGCTTATTTGTGAATTTTAGGTATTCATTGTATGAAAATGGAAATATTTCATATCGTAAATTCCTGCCAGTAAGCTTTGTTCCAAGTTCTCTGCTTAACAAAGAAGCATTAGAGCCAGTTATTACTACATATTTTTGCTGATCTAATAATTTTCTTATATGAAACTCCCATTTTTCTATTATTTGAATTTCATCATAAAAATAATATCTTGACTCCCCATACACATTTTTGAAAGCAATCTCTAGTCTTTCAAAATCGCTCAATTCAAAACCTACTAGTCTTGGATCTTCGAAATTGATATAATAGCTTTTATCAATCTTCTTTGCTATACTTTTCATAAGAGTGCTTTTACCACTGCGTCTTATTCCGGAGATTATGATAGCGAACTTATTCTGGAGCTTGATCCTCTGCATCAATTCCCTATCTATGATCTTCTCCTTAATTGTGAACATCTCTTTCTGGGCTAAAACAACCTTTTCAATAGATTCTTGCGAAAGCATATTTAGTGATATACTGTCTTATTTTTAAATGTTTCGAACTGTGCATTGCTAATGCACAGAACTGTGCATTGCTAATGCACAGATTATTTAGGATAGCGATCAATAATACCCTTAGAATTGATAATCAACCTTCGTACTAACACCCCTAAATCAGGATAAAAAAAAGAACTTTAAAAAGTTAATGAAAAAAAAATTATGTCTTTGCTGAAACATCAACTATAATTTGCTTAGCAAAATTGGATTCTGGATCAATGTAATCAAATGTCCATGCTCCTTTATAGGTTCTTGACGTTGCGGTTATTGTATTACATGTTCCAACAACTGTAATTATTTCTCCATCAGTGACTACGCCAGCTCCTGGATTTCCTCCAGCACCGGCAGCAATAGGAGTAGCACAACCTGCTATTACACCTCTTCCTCTACAAAAAGCGGTTGTACATCCAACTGGACTTGTAACACCTACAGTATCAGTGGCATCTAAATCTCCTCCAACCCCATTTTGAACAACAAAATATACCTGGGTTAAAGCAGGATCAAGTGATGGTTGTCCTAGACATGCCATGCCCACACCAGCTGTACATTTGCTCGGCAAGAAATTGCTCGGGCTTAATACTCCAAAATATGCTAAGGCACCGATTGCAGCAAGTACTACAAGTATTGCCCAACCGTATGTCATTAAGAACTCTAAAGCTGCTTGTGCTTTTTTCATCATTTCACCTCAAAATATTCCATAATTATTTTATATAATTTATTCCATGAATGTATTTTTATCATCTATGAGCACACTTATTTATAAATATTTCGCTAATTAAGGTGTAATATTCACTATATTAAACTTCCTAATAATGATGCTAACAGCATTGATGAAATGAAATATATCAATAAAGTGCTTATAACAAATATCGGTATAAACTTCAATCCGTCCTTTATAGATCCTTTCCTTATAGTTCCAATAAGGCATGCTGACATGAAGCTTGTTATTCCGAGCATAACATAGGCAAATATTTTGAAGTCAGCAATCTTTACAGATTCTGCCTGGAAGGTGATAAATGACGTTGTTGCAGTGCTTGTTTGGCTCAATGTTCCTATGATTTTCTGTATAACAATCAATAATTGCGTTGATAATCCAAAAAGAAAAGGAGCTGCAACCACTGTTGCAAAAGTTATGAATATTGCATATGTCATTACAGATGCTGACATCTCTTTTTTCATTATCTTTGTATCCTGTATATCAAGTGCAATTTTATTCAATAAAACAGCTATTTTCCCGCCGGAATTCATGCCCTCAATAAGCAAGCTTACAGTTCGCTGGAGCATTGCTGAATCATACTTGTCAGCAAATTCCCTTAATGCATCAGACAGATCTTTCCCTGTCAATGTCTGTTTTGCAACCTCTTCAATCTCTTTAGCCAGTACCTTGAAACGAGGCTTTACAGCACTCCATAATGCAACATCAATAAGCATTCCGGCATTAATGTTTGCAACCACCAATTGCAGATATTCTGGCCAAACCTCCTCAAGTTCCTTTCGCCTCTTGTATTTCTGCATATCCAAATAAAAATAAACTATAAGCCATGCAATTAGCCACATCAGCGGAAATCCCAGTATCCATACAATCAATAATAAAACAATCATCCTAGAGACTGTTAAAGCAAATACTGAATAGATTATAGTGGCAAAACTCAAAAAGAATGTTATGTAAATAATGTAATCAAAAACCTTTTTTTTCAATCTTTTGTAATCAACATCATATCCTGCTTTTTTCAATGAATCCTTAAGAAAACCTTTTGCCTTTATATCAACTTTGACTTTTTTAGTCTCATGGATAAATATCTTCTTTAACTTCTCTTCCTCTGTTTCAACCTTCTTAAACTCTTTTTTCCAAAATTTCATTTTCAAAAATCAACATTAGGTCTTGAGTTCTTTATCATCATCAGGAACATGAATTGCATGAATCCAATAGCCAGTGCCAGTATTATAAGTATCAAAAGACTGATATGAATATTCATGAATGATGAAAAGACAATAAGCATTGTTACACCCAAACTAGGGATGATCACAGCAATCATCATATAGAACATTGCCATAGGATTAAGCTTATTGCCAAATTCCTTCATTGCTATATTCTGCTCTCGAACAATGTTCTCAAGCACGCTGTTTAAGGCTGAGCCTATGTTTGCACCTGTATTTATTGAATTAAGCACTTGCCATAAAAGCTTCCTTAGATTATCAGACGGACATATTTCTATAGTGTCATTTATGGCATCATCAATGCTTGTCCCAAGTCTTACTTTTTCAACAATATCAGAGAAATAAATGCCAACATATCTGTAATTAAATCCTATATTTTCAAAAGTATTATACAATGGAATGCCTGATTCCAATTCAATGATTAGAAATCTTCCGGCAAACACAACCTCTCTTGCTATCATCTTCTCAAGCTTCTTAATCCTAAAATAAGCCCTATTCACCATATAGAAAAATAGAACAACAACAAGTATTGGAAAAAATAAGAATACATAGAATGACTTAGTGAACATGAATATAATAAACACTAAAGCCAATGAAGCGAATACAGCAGAAAAAACAGTCTCTTTAACATACTCCTCAGGATTCATAGCCATATTAGCTCTCATAAGTACAGCTTTTAATTCAGGATACCTCTTAGCAATAGTCTTATAGAGTTGCATTTTAGAATTTTTTTCCTGACCTCACATACTTCAGAAGATTATCTTGATCAGTGTAATATTCTGCCATTATTCTTCCAACCATATCAATATCAAGAATATCATTTTTCACCATATATTTCAATATCTCGACTTTTTTTGATAAAACCCTGCTAACTTCTTGTCTTGAAAATCCTGTGTATAATGACAATGTATTGAACAAGGATGAGCTCACACCTGATTTCTTAAGAATATCCTTTTTTGGATCATATTGCATCAATACCTTTGCTTTGCTGTCTGGAAGTATTTCTGCCAATTGGAATGTTCTTCTCACATCAGTCCTTCTGTTTCTAAACTGTATTAGTATTATCGATATTGCTGGAAGCATGAGTTTAGGTACATTTATTGGTGGATTAGTGAGTCTTTCAACAGTTTCTTGAGCAGTATTTGCATGGAATGTTGCGTAACAGGAATGTCCTGTGTGGATAGCCTCAAATAATGTTTCCACCTCTTTTTGCCTTCTTACCTCTCCGACCAAAATTCTATCAGGCCTCATCCTCAATGAATTAATCAATAAATCCTCCATCGATATAGCGCCCTTTCCTTCAGAATTTGGCAATCTGGTATTCAATGGCACCCAATGAAGAAATTTTGGAAGCTGCAATTCTCTTGTATCCTCGATACTGATTATTCTTTGGTTTGGGGGAAAAAAGTTTGCTAGACAATTCAAAGTAGAGGTTTTTCCGGAAGCAGTTCCGCCCGCAATTATTGCTGAAAGCTCATACTGTATAGCCATCCACATAATTGCTGCCGCATCATAGCTGATAGTGCTGGATTTAAGCATTTTAGTTATTGTCCAAGGATCTTTGGCAAATTTTCTAATGGTAATAGTATTTCCTCTTGTGGATATTGGACTTAATGTTGCATTGACTCTATCCCCTTCATTAAGATGAGCATCAAGCAATGGTTCAAGAACATTGATCTGTCTTCCTATCTTTCTGCCAATCATTGATGCATAATGCCTTATCTGCTCCTCATCTTTCAATGTCACATTTGTCTTGAGCCATCCATGTTTCCTGTGATAAATCCATACTGGCTCTTGGGCTTGATTTATTACTATCTCCTCAAGATTGACATCACTCATCAAAAGGTCAATATTTCCTAATCCAAGGCTTTTGCTTACAAGATATGAAAACAAGAAATCCTTTGTCTGAGCATCAGCGTCAATGAAATATTTATCAATCATTATCTTAATTGCTTGCTCGAATTTATCCTCTATGAATCTTGATTTCTTTTTATCAGTTATATCACTGAAGCCAAGGCTTATCTTGTCAACAAGCTCTTGTCTTATTTTCTCCAACACAAATTCTGTGGTTGCGCTAATGCTTGATACAAACAGGCCATACAATAAGACAAACTCTCCCTTTTTCTTCATCACAACAACATCAATATTGATATCCTTAAACTTATAAGAATACTCATCAATTATCTTTATATCAGGATTCTTTTTCAGGTCAGATTTAATCAATACAGGCTTAGCTTGTTCAACTGGCTTAGCTATAAGCTTAAATTTTTTAGGCATTTGCTGTGCAGCATAGTCAGCATCAAGAAGAATATCAACAGAGAATCCTGAGTCAATATATATCTTATTTTCATCTTCTAAAAAATCTGCCCATTCTCTTACAAGATCAGGTTTTTGCTTTAATATGCTGCTTGCTTGAGCAATAGATATTTTTTTCTTGGATTTAACAAGTTCAAGAAGCTTATCAACACCCGTATTTAGTTCTGCCATTTTACCTCTTTTTTAGAAGACCCAATACTCGCCAATTGTGCATTTATTGGATGTTTCATTTATATAGTTTCCTGTTTCTTATAAATATTTTGTGCCCGATTTTTATGCCTGATTTTTTTATCACGCCTTTTTCTAACTCAATGACATATTTTGCCTGTTTCGGACTGCAATAGTTCTGGAAAGGCTTTAAACTTTTAATATCTGAAACCCTGAATTTTGAATCCAAAAATATTATTTCTATCTCAAAAAAAACAAAAAGCATTGTAATGCATATCTTCTGCATGCTGTCAAACAAGAATATCCATCCGGTGGCTTTCACTGAATCTTTATGCCTGAACATCAGGCCAGTGGCCATTGAAAAAATATTATTGCAATATTTCTCATTTTCAGCAATCCTCTTTCCTGTGGTTTTGTTAATTATCATCTTACAGTTTACGCTTATTTGCTCTTCATTTCCTGAAGTTTTAACATGAGGTATAATTCAGTGTGCTTAAATTATATTTATTTAATTCTTCATCCTTTATCTTGAACCAATTAGGCATGTTCTGGAAATTGCATAATTCTGCAATATATGAATCGATATAATATTGATAATCAATGACTGGCTTTTCTGGATATATATCAAATCCTTGGCTAAATAAAACTGGAATATTGATTATTGTTTCAATGCCATTACTACTGGCATTAATGTCATTGTAAAATCTCATAAGAAACGAGGGTGCATTGCTGTTCTCATAGTAATAGCTATTATTTATATGCATTAATAATCCAGAAGTGTCCTGCCCTACTACAAAATTGCTAATATTAGTTCTTCTTATTGCATTCTGAAATTTTCCCTGGGTATAGATTCCATATAATGGATCCCTTAAGCCTTCTATGCTTACTTTTGTAAAAAAACTCTTGTCATAAATCCAATAAGCAGTCGATTGCGAATCATTTAAGAATACCGAAGCGTTAATATGAACATCAATATTCCACGGGTCTGATTGATCAAGTGAAACATCATTTATTGTAACATTGAAATAAAATCCTATTGCTGATGCACTGGCCATAACCTTTTTTGAATAGTTCTTAAAGCTTGAATTCTCCATCAATACCACTTGATTCCCATTGATTGTACCATTCACAAATATTTCTTTAAATGATTGATCAAGCGCGGATTTGCTGTCAAAAAATTCCTCATTGCTAGATACATAATCCTCTAAGCTTATCATAGCCCTTGTGGCTGAGATAGATATTGATCTGTCAAGATCATTATGGAAATTATCAACAAAATCATCCATTGTCCTTAATCTTGAGCTAACTGCCTCTTGCACCTGCCTCATTGTGAAGCTCTGATAAGTGTAAACAATCAATAACATCATTCCTAAAAATACTATAACTGTAAAAAGATAGAACATTGCTTTATTGTTGAATAGCATTTTCATCATCAATCACTTAATATCATTTCCATGCCCTTATCTCAATGATTGAAGGTCCCCAAAGATAAGGAACTGATTCAATTGAAGTAACAATAACCTCTAAATCTTCTACTTCCAGATTTATGTCAACACGCCCATCATTATCAAAATCTAATTGATCCAGCATATCATAAACAGAGACATCATATGCATCATAATTCTTATAATTTACACCGGTTGTATTGTAATAACAAGTATAATTTCCATTATAATCCGTAGGTATTAAGGAATTTGAGATAGAACCATCATCAAACTGTATTGTCCAATTGCATCCCTGGCTGCCAGACAATACTGAAGATCTGGATACAGTAGAATTCACAAGGAATGTGTAAATGAATGTATTATTATTTGAGCAGTTGGCAATGTCAGTGTTATTATCGCCGACTGTTATTGTTATATTACTATATTCTCCAGACTGGACAATCACAGAAGGCACTTCAATCAGAAAAGGGTCTCCTAATCTGCCATATTCAGCCCCATAATCTGCTAAATTGAATACAAGAAAATCATTGACAGTCAGGTTCTTTGTCCAATAATTTCCTGAATAAGATGTAACAAAGGCCTCTGTCACCTCAACATCTGATGGGATAAATACATTTGCTTTGCAACCATTGAATTGCGAGCTTTCCCTGGCAACAGAGATCTTATTTGCCTGACTAATATTATCGATTACTGCATCATAATAGATATCGATGTATGATGTGCCATATAATCTTGAAGGAGTATAATTTCCTGTAACAATAACTGTTTGTGAAGAAAAATTTGCAGATAATGCAACATCTCTAGATATGTTTCTAAATATAGCATCAAGTTGAGACGTGTCAGTAGCATTATAATACAAAGAGGAATTGCATGCAGTCCTCATCATAGTGTCAATACCCTGAGCACTCATCCCAGTACCGAAACCTATTGTATAAACAGTAATATTATCATTACACGCATCCTGACCTGCAAGGATAGTCCAGTTTCTATCCAATTCACTGCTAGATCCACCAGTGAAATCTCCGCCCCAGACACTTGAGCCTTCATAATCAGATAAATTCTTGCAGTAATACGTAGGATCACCATCGCTTAGAAATATCAGATATTTTTTATTTGCAGAGCTCATCAAAGCATCTTTTGCCCTATTAATGCCGCAACAAGAACAGGTTGCACCGCTTGCTACATAAGTATTTATCTCATTTATAAGAAGAGCAGCATTACTAGTTAAAGAGGTAATGGCATGCGCGCTGCTTGAGAAATCCACTAATCCTATATTATGCAATAATGAATTATTAAATATGCTATTAACAAAATTAATATCTGCAGCCTGAGCCACATCAAGCCTGGACTGATTGCAGTTTGTTGCATAATTTCTGCCCCTATAGAATGGTGCACCACCGCAGGGATTGTCAGGATTGCCGTTGCATAGATTCTGATTGTTTACTATGCAACTTATTGGAAAATACTGCCCATTTCTCAATTTTTGATATTGATAAGTACAATTCCAGACACTGCCAATACATTCTCCCATGCTCCCTGAAACATCAGTTATCAAGAATATATCAGATGACACGCCATAATTAAGGCGGGTGACATTGCTGAAATTTTGTATGCCTAATCTGATAGGTATTGGCTTTTCTGGCAGATTTTGGTTGATCCCATAAAATACCAGGTTTTGGATTGTATCATTACCAGATACCATAAATAGCGTATCATTCCCGAAATTAAAATATGTAGAGTAATTATTATAGAAAGTGAGGTTAAGTGTCCAGTTCTGGATAATTCCTTGGGCAGATATTGCATCATATAAATTAATTATGCCATATATGTCTGGAAAATAATATCTTTTATATCCATCCTGGCTAGCTGCTGTCAGGGAATCTGTAGAGTATGATGCTTTGAAAAATCCTCCTGCAACAAATGATGTGGATAGTTCACCTATAAATCTTATACTTACATTGTTAGTGTTTGGTTTCAAAAAATCTCTGCAGGATGTGACATTCCATAACAAGACAGCATCGCTTGAAATATTATTGGTTCCATTGAAGACACCTAAACATTGCTGATCATTGATATATAACGTGAAATTGCCTGGTGTTGAGATTTTTAGCACTGCATACATAAGTCTTGAGCTATTATAATCCTCAAGAAGTGTTAAAGGAACTGTAATATTGCCCTGGCCGATAAATCCGCCAAAATACGCATAGGAGAATATCTTCTTATTTAAGACTTTTTTTAAGTATGCACTGCTTGATGATCCACTCAAAGGCTTGCCTTTCTCTATTCCAGATATCATTCTTCTTGAGCTGATGAGATCCTTTTTACTATCAGTAAGATTATTCAAATACAATATATCATACTCTGTCCTATAGGCATTTAACGCAGATATCTCAATATTATATGTCAAATTCACATCTTTTAAGACTTCAGAGATCAATGTGCGTGCCTTATCAATCTCATCTCTTGCCCAATACTCACCAATCTGTTCTAATACTGTATTTTGAGGGTTTACTATGTCTCCATTATTTAATTCACTCACAATAAAACTGTTATTCCTGTATGATTCGTTGTACTCATAAATCCTTATTGAACTTAATGATGATAGCAAATCCTTTGATATGAAATCAATGTCATTTACATAGTTCTGCCTTCCTGAATACTGGCTTAATACAATAAGACCTGAGACTAATAGTATCGCTGCAAATAATGCATCGAAAATAAAATAATAGCCATTCCTAGGTATTTTTTTATTAATTTCTCTTTTCATTTCCAGACCCAGATATTCAAAACAACCAATGTGGAGTTGTATACTGTAATTCTTTTCATCGCCACAAAATCATCATATGTCAAACCTGATTTATCAAATTTACATTCAGTGTCATAACTTTTAACAATACTGTTGTATCCAGAACCACATCCTTGTTCAATTGTCAATGAGTCATTTGCATAATAAAACAATGGTAGATTTCCATTGCTATTGCTGAAAAACACAAAATAATTGTATTGAGTTGCAAAACTGGATTTTGCATAATTATAATTCAAATTATAAAATCTATTCAATTTTTCAGGATTCAAAGAGCCATTGCTCATCAATCCTATTCTTATCAAAGTATCATTATCCCAATTTGAGGGATAGCCTTCTGATGTAAGCTGTTCTGATATCAGCTCAGCCTCTTTTATAACTAGTGACAGATCATCATTACCATAGATATTCACTATTGTCTTTATTGACATTATGAATGCTGCACTAAATATTAAAAATGCCAGGATAAACTCAATAGTCCATGTTTGTGATTTGTTATTAGACATTTTGTGCTTTTAGCCAGGATTTAAGATTATTTGAGATTCTGTCTTAATTATCTTATTGCTTCCAATCCTTAAGTCGCCATTTACTTCAGGTATCTTATAGTAATAGGATCTATTATTATAAATCAAATAGATTTGATTATTGCCAAGTATTGATATATTATATGCTGTATTTTCAACTTCATCTGGTAATGTGAACTCTCTATTGTATCCAAGATTCATCTCTGATGCATAAATGATTTCATTCTGAACAGTAATGGCAAAATCCCTCATCTTAATATCAATTTTTTCCTCTACTTTCTCCCTATTTACCTGAAAAACAAGAATGATAATTACAGTCATCATTATGATTAAGAAACCTAACAACAGCACAAATTCAAGAGCCATTTGTGATTTAGAGTATTTCATTGCGTGCTTGGCTGAATATAAACAGAATTATTTTCTGCCCATATTCTTAAAACATGAAGCCCGGGGGTTGTTGAAATGTTCCCTGCAAAGTTGATAGGTGCATTCCTATATAATTTATATGTAAATGATCCTGAATGAATTTCTAATGCAAAATATCCATCTCTGAATTCAGCGCTATTGACAAATTGTGGAAAATATACATTGACTGTCTTTTGCGATGGCTCACCAAGATAATAGACAGTCTTAGAAGCCACAAGCATCTCATCAAGAACCTTGTTAGCCTGCTGAACTGTAATTTCATCATTAAATTCTCGTGATTGTTGGAAAAACACCAAGACTAAAGGAATTGCAATAAGCAAAGAGAATCCAGTGATAAGAATATACTCCATACTAATCTGGCCATTTCTATTGTCCAATAACATCACCATTACTATAAACAAGAAATATATTTATAAAACATAGTAACTATCCGAGAATGATAATTAACATCTATAGTAAGCGACTTAAATGCTTGGTAATTTAGCATCTTCGAATCATGCAATTTTATTGCATGTTCGAGCAAGCACTCAGAATAACTTCTGAGTCTCGAGATGCTAAATTATTACCAAAAACTTTTGTCGCTTACCACTATTGATCTTCATCAACAGACTCTTTATTGATGTTGGCACTTTCCTTTGCCATTCTTCGATATTTTCCGTATTTGTCATCTACAGACAATTTTGGAGGCTTGCAATGCAATCTTTTATCTCCACATTCACATTCAGGCTTTAATCCATAAGAATGGCATTTAGGACATCGAAGTATATGTTTCATGATAACCTATGACTTATGATTCAGCCTCTGCAGAGATGTTTTTTACCCTATTGTACTCTGCTTTTCCTTTATGCTTTTTTATAACATTAATTATTTTGTCAGAACTGTCTTTTAAGATTTTTTCAAGCGATTTATATTCAGAACCGGTAACAAGTATTCTGTATTTGCCACCGCCTAAATATGATATTTTTGCATTCGGATATTCCTTAATTGACATTAATGCATCTTTTACAATCTCCACTCCATTCTCTTCCCAAAGGTTCAATGTCAGGTCTCCTGCAACAATGATCTGTTTTGGCTTTATCTTTTCAAAGATTGTCTTTTTTAAAGTCCCAGCAATTTTTGCATCAAAATAATCATTCAAGTCAACCGTTCCATTTACAACATCATCAAATGCCTGATAAATATAAAAATATTGCTGTAATAATTTATCAGCTGCCTGAGAATAAAGTAGCTTGAAATCCATCTTTAATGCATGGGCCGCAATCTCAATTATTTTTTCTGCTTTCTGCTCCTGCTTGATCTCATCTGACTTTGTCCTTTTCTGACCTTCAGAGACTCTTCTTAATGACAAATCAATATAACCTCGCTCTTTATTGACATTAAGAACCTTGCAGATCACTACTTTTCCTTCTAGGACATAATCCCTGATATTTCTTATTCTTCCAGGGGCAATCTCAGAGATTGTTATCATGCCTTGCTTGTCATATTCATGAATGGAAACAAAAACAGAATTATGTTGTATGTTTGTGACAGTGCACATCACAAGATCAGACTCTTCTGGAAAGCCCTGTCTTTTAAGAAGCATTTTTATTCTAAGACCTCAAGGACTCTGGCTTTTATTTTTGCTTTGCCTCCTGTTGGACTTGCCAGGCTTCTGCCACATACAAGACACCTTACATCAGAGGCTGATTTGCCAAATATGTTTTGCTCATTTTTGCATTTCGGGCACCTGACTTTAATGAATTTTGATGTTGTTTCACGAATCTTTGCCATAAATTCCTCGTTATTTCTCTAGATTATTTCAACTTTTTTTGCTCTGATACCAGCTTTTTGCGAATGCTGCTTATTGCAGACTTTGCATGTATATCTGAAATCTGTCTTCTTAGTCAGCTTTTTTCCAGACATTTTTCTTGATCCTATTGGTGGTCTTGAGAATCTTCCCTGATTTCCAAAACCTCTCCATGATCCTCTTAATCTTAATCTTGTCTTTGATGACCTAGATAATGTATGCACTGATCCTTGGCCTCTTTTCTTTGCCAAGCTAACTGTATGCTCTGTATGCTTCTTGCAGTAAGGGCAATGCCTTTTTATTGTTTTAGGAATCTTCATTTTATTCAATATACCGAAACTTTGGGCTATTTATAAATATTTTGGTAGTTTTTTAGTCTATTCCGATGACATTACCGGCTAGCGAACTATAATAAACATCATCTATTACAAATAAATCGGCTCATAATCAATAATATATTCAATGTGGGCCTGGCAATGTCATAAATGTCAAGAACTGCGGGCTAAAGCCCACAGCGTGCAGTTCACAAAAAATGTGAAACATTTTTGTGCCCAGAAATCACCGGATTTCTTGGGCTTGATCATGATCAAAAATTGCTGGATGTATCTACGAGTTAAAACTCGACAATTTTATCCAAAACAATTTTTGACATATAAAATAACTTTATCAATCCATTAAATATTTAAATAATGATAATGATATGACCTTGTGATTAAGAAATATAAGCATAAAATCATCTTGAATGAATTTGCAAATGATCTGAAGCATCAGGGATATTTTGCAGTAGATCCACATTGCCATACCAGTTTCTCTTATGATGTTCCTGATGTCAAGCAGACAAGCCCTGAAATGCTTGTGAAAAAACAGGAAAGTCTCGGATTAATGCCATTGATATCTGATCATGATACATTGAATGGATATAATTATTTGATGTCAAGGAAAAAGCAAAAAGTAATTCCTGCTGCTGAGATCACTATTATTCCAAAGACTGCAAATCTTATCAGTTTTAAGAAACCATTGCATGCATTGCATATCAATGTTTTTCAATTAGACAATGAACAGCTTGCCATATTGGAGGATCTCGCATCAAAGCAGGATCTTGATGAATTTATCAGGTTCTTAAGGCAGGAAGATCTTGATTACATGTACAATCATCCTTTCTGGTGTGAAACAAATGAAAAGCTTAATTGGAGGGCAATTCCGGGCCTAGTAAAAAATTATTTTGATGTTATTGAGCTTAATGCCGGCAGGCCTAAGAATCTTAATGATTTAACATTATATATTGCTGAGCAATTCAATAAAGGCATTGCATCTGCGAGTGATACTCATACTAATGATCCTGGCAATGCATATACATTAGCAGAGGGCAAGAATTTTAGGGATTTCTGGCAGAATGTCAAGGAATCAAGATTCTACGTAGTTAGAGAGGACATGACTCCTTTTACTATTATGAGGCAATCCGGAGCAATGATATCTAATATTTTTAGGGCAAATATTAATGCCCATAAAGAGCGTAGTTTTACTCCAGCAAGTGGAGTCAGGGCACTAGATATACTCTTCAAGTCAGTCACAAGCGGAAGCTTAAAGGATAAATTATTCATTAAAAAGACAATGAACATGATGCTTCAATCAGTGAACTATACTGCAGGGCCAGTACTTTTCTGGAAACTTTACTTATCAAAAGAGATAAGCTATGGTGAAAATGTAAAAGAAAAGATCGTAAAATTAACAAGCTCATTGAAGGCATTCGATAACAAGATCAATTCAAAGATTCACCTGAATAAGAATAATTATAAGAAATATCCTTCTATGGTTGAGCATATTAAGAATTAGATCATGTTGAATAATAGAATTATTAATTTCAATTGTGTTCTTTTAACAGACTAACCTTAAGAACAAATCAATCTTTTGCACTATGACCTAATTGGCTTAATACTAACCATACATACACAGAACCTGCACCAGGACATTTATTTTGAACATAATTTTGTATTGATAAACAGATATCATCTTGTTTATCTATTCTTTCTTGAAATTGATATGCTTTAATTTCCATCTCAGTATCTGCCTTTTGCATTGCTACCTCAGGAACGATTACTCTTAAACTTATTTCATCACTTGCCAATTTTTTTTCTCTTCCAGAAAGCGTCTGAGCAGTATAGTCCCTTAGCTCAGGTAAAATTTTTTCTAAAGACTTTACTCTGTTTTGATTGGTATATATGTTTACCGATGGCATAATTAGGAAGATTATGCTTCTATTTATATATTTTACTATTCTTAAGTAGTTTCAAAATTGTGTCCTAAAACCACAACTCATCTCTCTTTGGTCAACATCTCAGACTTTGGGAAACCAACACTGATTAGTTTCAATAATATTCAGTTAAATACGTTTATATTCTTTAATATGCCTAAGAAAGAATTCTCTGTCTTCTTTATATGTCAATTTCTCTGAAACCTTTTCTATCACTACCCATTTTGCATCAGGATTTTCTTTATCAATTGGATGAAGTTTTTCTTTTTTTGTTGTAAACAGAAACATATGTATATCTTTAGGTGCACCAGAACGACCATCTGGCCTCGTATAAGTCTCCAATTTCTTAACAAAAATTAAATCTTCCTTTTTCAATCCCGTTTCCTCGTAAATTTCTCTATATGAAGTTACTAGTGGTTCTTCATCTCCTTCAACATGACCTTTTGGTAAAGAATAAGTGTTACGTTGTTGTGCAACAACAACAACCAAATCCCCTTTTAAAATTACTCCTCCGGCAGATTGTTCTTTCATGATACTGAATTTTTTCTTCTCAAATTTAAATGTTTCGTATTTGATTTACACCTTACTTGGAAACTTTATTGAATCATGACACTCTGCAGAGTTACCCGTCATAAATCTTTTGTTTTTCCTTTGGAAAAGGAAACTAACATCAATTAAGAATCTGACACTATCTCTTCAGCATGCTGCTTGTGGATAAGGACTTCTGCAATATCCCTAGGCAATGATGCAATGTCCTGCTCATCATAAGGCCCATAAGGCTCTAGATCAGCTCCTAGGAATTTAGGAACAGGCTTAATGAATCTTAAGCTAGCAATAGCACTAAGCTTTTTCGGCTCATTTCTTGCTTTCTGCTCTGGAAAAGCCATTGTTTCAGCAAAAGGCATCTTATTGTCAAGAATATTATCAAGTATTGATGACTTATATTTTGACAAAACAAGGCATATTGAGTCAAAGAACATCTTTTCCTCATCGAGCATTGAACCTGTAGCAATAATATCAGATCCTGTCTTGATCTTGTATAATGCCAGATTAATGATTTTCTTTTCTCTTCTATCATAAAGCTCAGCAATAAGCTTTTTTACATTATTAAGCTGAATTCTTGTAATCTCACGTTCAGCAGGCTTTGTCTGCGAGTTCAACAATATTGATTCCTTGCTCTGCAGATAATCTATAAGGCTGCTAAAGAAACTCTTGTCTAATGCCTGCAGGTCATCCTTGTTCTTCTCATATCTCAGCAAGTCGAACAATAAATCATAATTAACGTCCATAAGGTCGAGAGTCCAAGAATTTTTATAAAGTTTGTCTTTTAGCCAAACTGAAAGTTGTTATCATTTTTTCTTGAACAAATTTGCAAAAAAATTGTCTATGCTATCAAACATATTTGTCAAAAAATCCTTTTTAACCTCTTCTTTCATTGCATTTCTTTGAGAATTATTGGCTGATTTTTGAATAATATTGGTTTTGGTCCTATTATAGGCTATTAAAGTATTATTAAAGCCAGTATTATTTAATTGAGTAAAGTTTTGGCTAATATTTTGAAGAGAGCTAATATTGGCATATGCTTTGTTAGTGTAGTTAGGCATATTATCAATTGTAATATTTTGTATGACAGTAAATTTTAATTCCTGATAATTCATTGTCTTATAAACACCGCTTACAATAATAAAAGGCTGGTTTAAATATAAAGAGTTGTTAAATACGGTTTGGGCTTTATTGCTATTCAGTCTTTCAATATAAAACTGCTCCTGATCATTAATTGTTCCGAAAATAATCTGATAGGCATCATCAGGATCATTATTGGCAATATTTATAACAAGATTAATCGGATCATTAGAAGAGTTTATTCTCTGTTTATCTGTGATTATTGTTACTCCTAAAGGCTCTGGCTTTACAGTGAAATTGATATTTGAGTCGTGATTAAACGTGTATCCTGAAATTTTCATGATCAAATATGATTTTATTGGATAATATCCCACTAATGACGTATCAAGATCTAGAAACAATGCTTTGCTGTCTCCAGGACTTAATTTTCCCTTAAATATATAGTAATTATTATCTTTAATGAATCCTTCATAACCTTTAGCTTTTTCCTCGTAAACATTCAGATCAACATCGATTGTTGCACTCTTATCTGTGTTAGAAATATTAATGCTGTATCTTGAGCTATCCCCTAGTGTTTTAATCAATTGGCTGCTTATGGATTCCTTAATAATGTAAGGGGCTTGAACTGTTGACTTAATATAAAAACTGCCATTAAAGGATTTGCCATTAAACATGTATTTATAATCTGCAGACCAACTGGCATTTTTATATGTCTCCTGAATAATATTATAAGTAAAAGACTTTATCGAGCCTGGCCCTATAGTCTCGGTGTAATATATCTGATTATTATTGCAATAATTACAATTTACTGAAAACTCACTCGGTATTGTCTCAAAATATTCGATTTTAGTGCTTCCGGTTCCTGTATTTGAGAAATTTACTGTAACATAATTATTTTTTCCACGATCAAATGATAAGATGATTGGTCTTTTAACTTGTATTGATGGAGTATGATAATATACCTTGATTTTTATTGATGGCTCTAATTCTCTTCCTTCATATGTCCTATTTTTATTAAAGTTGTAATAATTATCTATATAGCAGAATTCATAAAAGCTGATATTCTTGCAGCTATTGAACTTAACTTTGAAGGTTTCTGCTGTTTGATTGTTTATGAATTGTATTGATGTATAGTTCTTATTATATCCGCCTTTTGGATCGCTACCTTGAATATAATATGTTATATTATTTGTTGTAATGATGTCTCCTGTAAAGTAATCTCCAGATATTAATGTAGTTAGTGCATTCACATTGGATGGCAGAATAATAATTGACAATAGTATCGGATAAATAATAAAAAATAGTCTTATACTTCTCATGAATAATTTTATTGATGAAGAATTATTTAAAGTTATTGATTATTGAATTTCCGTTGCCTAGGGAACAATACTATAAGTTATCCAATTGCACTTAACTCGTAACCTTAAATATATACCCTTTGTGAGCGCAATAGAAACAAGAAGCAGTTAATTATAAATAATCAATAGAAAAAATAAAAAAAATAAAAAAAAAGTTTAGCCTACTTTCTTCACAGACAAGCTAGCCAAGTTAGTTGTAACTACTTCAAGCTCTGTTCCAGAGAATCCGAAGTCCTTATAGTTTGAAAGGACTCTTGCTGCTCCTTCTGTATCCTTGCCTGAATAACCAGCCACAAGCAATGCACTCTTTTCAGAGTACAACTTGATCATTGCCTTTCCTTCAGCGAAACCTGCTACGCAGTCTTCTGGGCTACCCATCAATTCTGCTGCAACTGTATTTACGCAAGGTCCACCTACTACAATGTATGGCTTTGATCCTAGTGTTGCATCCTTGTCCTGTATTGCCATTCCTACTGCAATTGCATTTATTGATACAGCTCCAGTGCTTGATTTTGTTACTGTAACACTGCTGTCAACAGGCAATAAGAACATATCATACAATACTTCTTCTGCTGGTATGTATGCCCTAACATATTGGCCTGAGTCATCTGTCTCTTCCAATACATATGTTCCGAAGTCTGACAAGTAATGGTCTACATTCTCATCATCGTCTAATGCACCATCTAGGTCACCTTGGTCTTGAAGTGAGACATCATACTCGCTGTCAGTGGCATCCCATGCATACTTGACTAAAAAGTCTCCACCAACTGCTGTGTCATCGTCGTCTTGTGCATCTTCAGTAACAAATACATAGCCTGTTCCTGTTGGAATCTCTGCTGCACTTGCAATCTCTGTTGTAGTGTTCTTATAGAACTCAACTAATGCTCCTGCTTTTGTGTAGATCTGAGGTAGGTTTGCTGCATCAGTTCCTTCACAATCAGAGTCTGTGGTCAAGTTGAACAAGTTTTCAGTAGTTCCTTCTTCCGGATACAAGTCAATGCCACTGTCCAATGCCTTACACTTTGTGACAGAATATGTCTTTCCAAAGCTCAAGTCTTTTATCTGGACTTCAAAGTCTGCACTATCCATGTCATTACCGTCTTTTACCCTTGTTACCTGCAACAAGTGAGTTACTGCTTTGTCTGCATCACCATTATCCTTATTATAGATGAAGATATCATTTTTTGCTAGTCCAATCAATGTTGCTGTAGTGAACAAATCATCATGGAAACCATTGTCATCAAGCAAAGTCAATGTTGTTGGTGAGCTTGCTCCTTTTGGAGTAAATTCTATATTGAATTTCTTTCCAACTCTCTCAAATTTCAATGCTTCCTTGTTTTCCATCAAGTCATCTGCTCCTACAAAGTGGAACTTAAAGCTTCCAAACAATGGATCAACATAATCACCGCCTGGCAATATGTATTCGACTTCATCATCAGCTGCACTTGGTGTCACTGTAAATGTCAATGTATCAACATCCTCCCAATTATCTGTTCCTGACTTTGTTACAGCTACTGATACTTCATCCAATACATTTCCATTAAGCTTTACTTCACCATCAGCTGCATCAAACTCAATCTCTAACTTGTTGCTTCCAAGGAATAATGATACTTTTACATCATCTCCTCCAATGTTTGAGACAAATACATCCTTGACATATATTGGCAGGCCGCCTATTGTCTTGGAATCTCCTTCAACAACTGTTCTGGTATCGGAGCCGATCCTCAAGATTGCTGATGAGTCATCAGAGTTTCCTCCAAGCACTTCAACAGTGTATTCTTTTCCATTATATGTTATTGTCTGTGTCTCTCCTTTTGCAACAAGCAAAGTTGTATCAGTTCCGTATAATGTCATGTAGCTGTCATCAAATTTGTCATTTGGATCAAATGTGTATGATCTTCCGAACAATTCAATTGTTGTTGATCCTTCATTTATTCCAGTGTCATCAGCTGAATCCTCATTTAGGCTCCATGCATCATCAAAGTCAATTTCTAACTTATAGAAGACTGCTGTTGCTCCAGATCCAGAACCTAAATCAAAATAGACTACTGGTGCATCATACTTATCATCCAAATCATTTAATTGAACATCTGCCTCAACAACATTTGCTGTTCCTGCTGGTAATTGGATCTCAACATCATAGTCATACTCTGTTCCGTCATCTCCTTCTACTGTTCCTGATGCTAGCAATTCTGGTAGATCAGTGTCATCTACTGCTGAGTTCACTGCGTTCAAATCTGAACCATAAATCAATTCAGTGCTCTCAGAGAACTTATATCCATCTGCTGTTGTAGCTGTGGATCCGCCTGTTCCAGTGCTTACTGGCACGCTTGCAACTCTTTGCAGTGATGCTCCAATGTCTATTGCTCCAATTGTATCAATGGTTTGTGCTTTTTCTCCTAACACAATCTTTCCTGTAAAGACTCCATTTGTTACAAATGGTGCTGGATAATCTGCAAGTGTCGCTGCATGTGCGGCTGCCGCAAAGGTCAGTCCTAGCATTATGGATCCAGTTCCCAATGCCAATATCTTCTTTATTGTCTTATTCATGAAAACACCTCCGTGTTTTGCTTTTTTCTAAACCTCATAGTTAGGCATGCATAGTTTACAGCATATTGCCCTGGCGGGCAATAATTTATGCCTATACATACACTCACCATGTTATTTGCTTTAATAATTGAGATTGTTTATAAAGTTTTTGGTCAGTCTTTTGACTTATTAATATATAGTAAGGGATATAAAGTTTTAGAGCCTATTATTTGGTGCTTTCAGCCTTTCGTAACTTTAAAATAACAAATCTAAAAAAGGAAGACAAAACAGGAAAAAGTATACTATTTAAGTTTTTAAAATAATCATTTTTAGTTATTAATCGAAAAAAATATAAATATCAGGTGTTTTTAGATATTATGAATAAACTCTATCAAAAAATGTACTCTAAAAAACTATTTACTTTAGATAATTGTTTAAAGATCATCAAAGACAAACAAGTATGCCTAAATACCCTTACTAGATTAGTAAATAAAGGGCTTTTAAAAAGATTACGGAATAGTATATATCATATAGTGCCTTTAGATGATCCAGATTTTGAGCCAGAACCATTGCATATAGCCACATTATTAAGAAAGGATGCATCAATAAGCATAAATTCTTCATTGCAAGCTCAAGGCTTGTTTTATGATAAAACCATATATCTATATTCAAAACATTCAGCAAAAATAAGAATAAATGACATTACATACAGAATACTGAAAAATAGGCATAACTCTGGCATAAAGAAACATGAACTAAAAACAAGCTATGGTATTTATGAAATATCCATAACAGATAATGAAAGGACATTGATTGATTGCATAAGAACTCGATCAATAAAACTTGAAGAACTAGTAAAGATATTTAGGAATCCAAAAATCGAAATTGACATTGGAAAGATCATCAATTATTTAGAGAAATACAGAAAACCAATACTATATAATAAAACAGGATTAGTGCTAGATGCATGCAAGAACTTTCTAAGGCTACAGGATGATGATTTAGGCAAGATCAGGCAAAAACTTTCAAAGAAGATATTCTATGCAAGAGAAAAAGGCTTAACATTGATAAGGCCAAAATACAAATACTATGGAAAATGGAACATGATGATAAATGAAGACCTGTATGATATGATTGTCCCAAAGACAAACATTTAAATAATCTACATAATTTCAAATATTGTCGCTTTAGCGACCCACAAAGAACACGTAATGTTCTTGTGCGCAAAAAAATGCTCAGCATTTCTTTGCGTTTTTTTGGTGCAGCTTTTTGTTTACAAAAAGGTGCGCGGGGATGGCAGAGTGGTCAAATGCGGCAGGCTTAGGTGATAAAAACCTGAGGTTTTTAACCCTCAGACAAAGTCTGAGAGACCTGTTCCCTTAGTGGGTACGTGGGTTCAAATCCTACTCCCCGCACTTTTTTCTTTTCTGCAAAAAGAAAAACCTGCGCTAAAAAGAAAAGGCGATTAAGGATGACATAAAGTTCTCCGAATTATTTTGATACGCAAAGAATTGAAAATTCTTGCGCACAAGAAACTTCGTTTCTTTGTGAAACTTTTTCTAAGAAGTTCATTTTAATAAAATTTTTATACTAGGATTACTTACATCACTCAGCATAACAGGTGTTTCATCAAGAAGGTATCCTAGACCCTTCAGCCACCGGGTTAAGATCACTGTGGTGTAAGTAGCCGTTGATTAGAACGGCTATTTTGTTATTTCCTTATTCTTGATATGTCTTTGGATGTTTTTTTCGGAAATTTTACGACCAAGCAATTAATTTATCCGGCATCAATTTCAAAATCTTTATAAATCACCCTTTAATCCTTCTGTAATATTTGATTTTTATTAAAAATCGGTTTGAGCGATTTTTAATTCCAAAAATTATTAAAATTTTTGATAAATTTGGAGGCTAAAATGGATCCTACAAGACCAATAGATGCATTGAACAATGCACGAAACAAGAAGGTTATTATTGAATTAAAGAATGGAAGACAATATGTCGGCATATTAAAGGCGTTTGATATTCATATTAATTGTGTTCTTGAGAATGCTGAGGAAAGAGTTGATAATGAAGTCAAGAGGAAGATGGGATCAATATTCATCAGAGGAGATACTATTACTATCCTTACAACTGAGTGATGTAAATGACTAAAGGAACTGCTTCAATGGGTAAAAAGTCTGGTGGCAAGAATCATATAAAGTGCAGACGATGCGGAAAACACTCAAGGAATATTTCAACAGGAGTCTGCAGTTCATGCGGCTATGGAAAGAGTTCAAGATTAAGAAGATATAATTGGAAAAGAGCGAGCAAGAAATAAAATGGTAATAATACAATCTAAATCCAAAAGAAAGCCTTCAGGAGCAAGGTATAAGTCTAAAATAATAAAGAAAAGGCAACATCTAGCAGGAAGACATGCAGCATTGACAAAGATTGGCGCAAAGAGAGTTCAAAACATCAGGGCCAGATCTCACATATCAAAATTAAGATTATTGACTATTGATAAGGTGAATCTTTATGATCCGAGTTCTAAATCATATGCAGTAGTTGAGATTAAGAATGTTAATGACAGTCCTCAAGACAAAAATTTCATCAGAAGGAAGATTATGAGTAAAGGATCAATTATTGAAACAGCCAGAGGCATTGCAAAGATTACAAATAGGCCTGGACAGGATGGAATGATTAATGCTGTTCTGGTAGAAAAATAATTCCAAGCAAGATTCTAATACATGTTTCTCCTTTTTTGAGATACATAATAGATAAACATCGCCACTGCAACAATTATGATTACTGTAACCCAAGCCCATATTCTATTGTCTTTCTGTGGAATTGTGCTCTGAACAACTTTTTCATCTGATACGCCTACTGCTGCTGTCTTTTCTTCAACACCAATCTTAGGCTCTTCAACTGGTGTTGTTGCTGCTCCTGTTACTGGTGCAGGTTGAGCCTCTGCTACAACTGCAAATTGGCTAAATCCAGAGGTTGTTGCCTCATAATAAACATATGTGCTATCCTCGCTTAATTTCTTAGTATCTAGTTTCTCCCATTTATTATTTGCATATCTTGCAAGGAAAACATTATGATTTAACTTATCACTAAGCCATGATTTCTCGATCTTAAATTTAATTTTAGCACCTGATAACTGCATATTTGTTACATCTATTTGGAAATATTTGAAGACAGTTCCTGTGAATGGCTCTTTTGGTGTTGTTACTTCAGTAAATTTGACTTGTGCATTCTTCAATGATGAAACAACATCTAATATTAAGCCATAGACAGGCAACCTATCTGATGTAATGTCAATGCTCTTTAAGCCTTTTGTTAAGTCCGGATAAATGAAAATCTTTGTCTCTGCAACTGCAGGCGGTATTTCATCGTCATCATTATCGCTTGATCCGCTGCTGCTGCTTGATGATGCTTCATCAAGTGTTATATCCAATGCAGTTTCTGATGCATACCGGAAATATGTTGCTCCATTGTTTGCATTTGCATAAAATACTATATTATAATCATCAGCATCAAAGTCTTGTGTGTCCCATTCAATCACATAATGCAATATCGGATTAGATGAATATCCATAGCCAAATCCTTGGCCGAATGATGTATTTACTGTTGTAGTTGTTCCATTAACATCTACACCAAAGCCATATCCATATCTTGAAGCATTCGCATACACATAATTACTATCATTTAATGTTACTGTGAAGCCATCACACAATGACCCTCCTGACAAGTTTGTACCGTCAATATCAAAGACACATTCAACAGAACCATTAACTAGGATACTAATATTCTGTATTGGTATATTTTCTCCTGCACTATAATCAATAGTTGCATTGAATGAAATGACATCTCCAATAGTTGCATCTCCTGTTAATGCCTCGCCATCAACCATTGGCGTTGATAATGTGATCTCGACTGCTTTTGTCGGGCCTGAGAAGATAAGAATTCCTATTACAAAGAATGTCAAAATAACTGAAATCACTCTTGAGTTATTCTTTTTAGTCATTGATTGCTCACACTCACCATAGATTTATTATCTTTGATATTACATATTTAAATAGTTTTCTATTTTGAAAGGCTGTTTAAGGCAAAATAACCGAAAAGCTTAAAAATACCTTAAGCTATGGTTATTGATAATGTCAAGGGGGAAGAGTGTGAGGAAGAAGAATTCTAGCAAATCAGAGCTTGAGGCCTTAAGAAAACACAATGAAGAATTAAGAGCAGAAATAGAGAAAAAACATGCAGAATTACATCAAGCATACACTGATGTTAAAACATTAAAAGAACATATATATGTGCATGAACCAAAAGAGATCCCAAAATACCTGAAGATAATCATTCCATTGATAATACCCTTGTTAATTATCGGATATATTGTGTATAGCAATGTGAGATCTCCAGATGATATCTATACAATTAAGGTTGGGAGCCTAGGTGATAATGACTCTTCAAGAGAATTTTATCTAAATCAAACACCTGATCTTGGTGTTGCACAGAGCTATGACAGAAAATCATTCAGAATGCTGAATGGAATAACATATGCAGTGTTTAAACCCAAAGCGATCTTAAGAAATAAATTAATTACAGTCTCTGTGACTGGAGAGAATGTTTCAATAGTTCCTCCTGTGATCAACTTCAGTTATGAAGATTATGCATGGGATCTAAAACTGGACTCAAATTCTGGAATAAGCAAGCAATGGAAGACCTATCCTGAAAATAAAACAATAGAAATAAAAGAAGATTGTGGAGCATACTTCGATGGAAAAACAAGATTATATCTCTCTGACACATATGATGAATATGAAGCAGGTCCTTTTACAGCCTATGCAGAATGGACTCCTCAAAAGAGCAATGAAAGTTTCCAACAAATCATCGGACATTATAATTGGGAGTTGATACAGAACGAAAAACATCTACAATTTTTTATTGGAAGAATGAATGATAAGAATGGCTCATTTTACTACTTAACTTACCCTATAACTAATGATTTTTTTAATGAATCACACAATGTGATAGCTATCTATAGTCCGAAAATTGACAATTCAGAGTATGAAGGCTATGCTGAACTAATTGTTGATGGAATGTTAGTGAGTAGAAAAAATATCAAAAAAGATGTTATCTGGCCTAACTATAATAATGCAGTAGATTTATCTATTGGAAGAAGCATGCACTCAGAAAAATATTACATTGGCTGTATAGGCAGAGCAATGATTATCAATGAAGCTTTAGGCATTATCCCAAAAAACATAGAAATCTTTGCTGAGGGTGAAGAGTTTGTCATCCCTATTGTAGGCAATGGCAATCTCGAAAAAGTGCGTTTGGTAGTAAAAAATGGTTAGGGATTTTCTTATAAAACATATTTATTTAATTAATCAGATAGCTAAAAATATAACTTTATTTATTGTGGCATTATTCATACTTGAATGGACTAATCTATTGAATGTTCATAAATTTGTCAGCCTCAAATCACTCTATGCAACTGCGATAGCTTTTGCCACCATATGGTTTTTATTAATCTACAGAGAGAGCAGCAATAAGACTCTATTGAAAAATATTATTAAATACATATTCATGACATTATTATTATTTTTATTATTATCGATACATAAATGGGAAGCAATATCATGGTTAAATGAACAACTGCTAAATCTGCAATTCTATATAACAACCCTATTTATTGCAGTGGGAATAATATTATTTTGGCTGTATCGCGAAAAAGTCAATGACAATGAAGAAAGACAGGAAGAAGAGCAAGAACAATATAGGAAAAAGGAATTTGATAATAAATATCCTTTTTTTGGCGGATTCAACATTTCCTACAATATTATCAGATATTGGAAGGAAAATAAATATATATTAAGCCTTCAACAAATCATCTTAAGCCCATTCATTTTTCTTTCAAAACTAGTTTATTATGTAATAAGATGGATGTACTCCGAAGGATGGGTATATAGTGGACTTTTAATCGGAATAATTTTATTAGGCTTTACATTACGCATATGGAATATAGGATATCTCGCTCCAGCAGGAGACGAGTTTAGGCATTTAATAGCAGCAAAAAGATATCTAACAGAAGGATTCTTCCAGTACCCAGGAATAATATCTACATGGCTTATTATAATAGTAAAAAAGATCTTCAATACATCATCATTATTTCTAATGAGACTGCCTTTTGTCATGGCAGGAACAATATCTATTGTGTTTATGTACAACATCGGCAAATTATTCAGCAAAAAAGCAGGTGTTGCTGCGGCATATTTGCTTGCATTTTTGCCATTATCCATAGGAATATCTGGATATATAAGAAATTATGAAATATTATTGATGATATTCATCATATTTTTGTATTACATATTAAGAAATAAAGGTACAGATAAAAAATTCTTCATAACTCTAGTTTATGTGGCAGGTTTACTTGCCTTAATTAACATAGGGGATTACTCAGAATGGGTACAAACCATAGATCTGTTAATATTAATTATCACTGCTACATATATTTTTTCCATTATTCTAAATAAATATGTGAAAAATGATTTATCCAATATAATCATAAGGCTATTCTTAAGCATTGTCACTTTTATTATCGGAGCTCACCTAATACCTGTTTTAACACATTTAAGTTTAAAAGAGACTCCTACCTTGCAGTATCTTTTTTTCCTTAATTATCATCATACCACATATTTGTGGTATTTACAATTTATACCTTACATTATTGTTTTAATATTGATTACTTTCCCAGTATTTTACAATATCAAGGAATCCAGAATCTATTCCTTGGTATTCACATTTCTCTTTGCTTCATACACATTCATATTCTATTTTTCTGCCCCAAGAACATTCCAACCAAGATATTTCTATATATTCATGCCATTAATTATATTATTAATCTCTGTCAGTTTTAATTATATTTACAAGATTATAAAAAATAATATAATTATCAAAAATAACTTTTCGTTAATAGTGCCGATAATTCTTTTCTTATTAATATTCAACCCGTATAATGCTGTTAACAACACAATAACTACGAAAAAAGGGGAATTCAGCAAAAATAATGGGTTAGCCTATTATGACTCTAAGAGTCTCTTTGATTTCTTAATCGATAATAATCTTTCAGAAGAAAGAATATTGACAACACAACCATATGTCTTCGATTATTATTTTGATAGACCTTTTCTTAAAGAAAAGAATAAGCCTCAATACATTTATTTCCCAAAAGATCAGTGGTATGAATATCTCGATAGAACACAAGGATATTATGCTATAAATGGGTATTGGGGTGTTAACGATATAAAGCGAGTGAAACAAATAATAGATGAAAATAATATTACTTTATTGGTTTTCCATGCCCTGCCTAAGAGCAATATTAGTGAATATGGCATCACAACTGTTTTGAACAATTATCCTGATTTCGAACTTGTAAGAATAATTGGAAAGGACAATTACTTTGGATATTATATTCTGAAGAAATATTAGTGTGTAATTCTGCTTCAGTTGCCTCTCAGCAGGATTATTCTGCTTATTCTTACCCAATAAGGATGATGTTCTTCATTGATCGAATCAGCGCTAATTACCTTTAGAATATTCTCTCCAGTGAATTTTCCATCAAAGTATAAAGTTTTATATCCCTTAATGTTAAGATCTCTTTGCATTGTGAGAATTGTTTTTTCTACATTATACTTAGGCAATCTATAAAACCAAATCAGATTTACAAAAGTAACTATTACTACTAATCCTACAATAGAAAAAATCACTCCCCAAATCTTAAAATAAGGAATTAAGATTATAAATAATACGATTTGTATTATATTAGTTAATAATGTCAGTTTTGTGTAGTATTCTTTATATCCGTGATATATTACGATTGAAATGAATAATGCATCAAGTGGAATAACGATAACAGGTAGCGAAAGAACTAAGGAATAAAAAATTGCCTCTTGATATTTTTGACCAAAAACTAATTTAATACCTATCGGAAGAATGATTAATATCATCAAATAACCTAAAACCCCTAACATTAGAAGAGGTAAAATGAGTCTTTGCATTAAATAAATACTTTCTTTTTTCGTTTTCGAAGCTAGATAGATAGATAAAGGATTTATTGAACTTTTTATTAATCCCTTTATTTTTTCTGGTATTAACTGAGCCACAGCGTAAATCGCAAGTATGGAAGTGTCTGCAAGTGCACCAAGAAGAATATATTGAATTCGACTTGCGATAGAAGAAAAAATGCTTGGCCATGTCAATCCTATACCATATTTTACTAATTTTTTTTCTTTTCTTACATTTTTCCTTTGCTGGATTATTGTATATATTGAAAATGTCATAATAATGTTAATAATTGATGTACTTAAAAGAGTGAAGAAAAGAAGCCAGAATATCCCCTGCAAGAAGACAACTGAAAGAATCTGTATCACTGCAACTATGATTTGGGAAACAATCACATATACAGAATACTTGTTAAATTTTGAAGAGCCGATAAGATAAGATTCTGCAAGGTTAATACCCCCATAAAAAGGAAAAAATATTGCAATGAGTATAAATAAATTCATATTTTGAGTTTCAAAGAAAAAACCGACGATTAAAAGAATTATTGAACCTAAAAGCGAAAAAAGAAAACATATCTTAGTTGCTGTTTTGAAGAATCTTGGATAACTCTGTGCCGAAGCTTTTATGACTGTTGTATTAAAGCTATTAAGAGAAAAAACACTAAGTACCGATATCCATGAGAACATAAGTATATACATACCATATTCATCAATACTAAGATATTTTGCGAGAAAATATTGGATAACTAATCCTATAAGCATTAGCGTTCCTGATGTGAATCCCATAATTAAAGATTTTTTTATCATAAAATATGTACATTCCCCTTCTTATGTGTTTCTTTTTTAATAATATCCATACATATCTTTATCCATTTTTTCTTTTCAATTGTCCCTTTTAAATATCTTAAAGGTTTAGATAAAAAAGGTATTTTATAAATAATACTCACTCCTTTTCCTCCAGTATACTTGATTACCCCCATAGTGGACCCTCTTCCAAAATGTGATGCAAACAGATTCTTGCAATCTTCTTTTAAATAATATTCCGCTACAATTAAATCCTTAAATGGTCCTTTTTTATATTCTCGCGTGTTTTTTAGCACAATTATTTCTCCCTTAAACTTTTTTTTAAGAAATTTTTTTCTTAAATCATATCCTGTATCTTGTTTTGACTCGATTCTTTTAGGTCTAAAATCTACTGATAATTTTTTAAATGTTTTTGTTTCAAACAATATGGCAAACATGAGTGGAAAATCTTGTGGTTTAGGTTTTGGCGCTTGTGATCCTATTACTTTTACTTTCTCAGTTATTTTTCCGATTAAGATTGCGTCCCAGTTCTTTTTTAACCATACAGCATCTGCATCTAAAATAGAAAAATAGGGTGTATCGACCTTTTTCACTAAATAATTTAAAGCAGTTCCGTGAGCCAGACTACCCTCAAGAGGGGTTATATTTCTCTCTAAAAAAACATTTTTATAATCACTACATATTTTTTTAAGCTTATTAAAATCTTTGAGTTTAGAATTATTATCCAATATAAACACTTTATAATTATTCTTCGTTAGATGCTGTAAAGAATAAAGAGATACATTTATAAAATCTGCAGAGTTAAAGTTAACTATTAAAATTGTTATTACCGGTTTCATATTCGAAATTTTTGTATATTATAAACATATTTTGAAGGGCTATTAAAAATAAACATCTTCAAAAAGTGGTGAATTAATTAAACACCACTTAACATATTATTAACTTTATCTTTAGATAATTACACTTACACATAATTTAAGCCTTAAGGAGGCATCTTTCTTAAACAAGGGCTGATATTATTTTTTAAATATCTGTGTAATTATTTTTTTGATTTTTTTTATTGGTTTATGAGGTTTTTTCGCAATACCTACACAGTCATTTTCTTTGATAAATATTTTAAGGATTTTGAATCCACAAACTTTTTTTAGCAAAAAATTCATTCCATCAGGTAGTATTCTCCAACAATCAACAGGATATTTATGCTCTCTCCAGATCCATGGAGCAATAATGCACACCAATCCTCCTGTTTTTAATGCTTTATTGATTTGCATAATCCACTCTTTTGTATCTTCAACATGCTCTAAGCACTGCCCTGAAATGATAACATCAAAGGATTCAGGTTTTAACCCCCAATCATATGGCTTCTTAAAAACAGTATCTACATTAGGTCCTGATGCTATATCTCCACCATAATATTCCCAGTTAGGGTTATCAAACAATTTTTTATAATTGCCTCCAACATCGTAACTGCCAACATCCAAAATTTTAAGCTTCTTTCTTGGATTAAGATATTTTAAAACAAATTCTCTCATTCTCTCGTATGATGACTCATGCATTGTATTCACCCCTATTTCACTATTTTATTGCAATTATTCGAAGATCACGATTGCTTCTTCGCCCATGAGACACAGGTTTCTCTACTTTTACTTTTGAAAAATTTAACTTTTTTAATTTAGTTTGTAAAGTAAATTCAGAATAACCCCATTTATGATAATCCCAATTTGTCATATTTTTTACTGGCTCTCCATAAAATCCTCTAAAACCGTGAGGCCCTGTTTCTAATTCTACAATATTTCTTTTGTTCTTGATCACTAACCTGGCTACTTTAACAACATCAGGACACTCGATTATTAATGCACCTTCAGGTCTTAACCAACCATAAATTTTTTCAAGCATCTTTTCAGCTTCAAATTTATCTATATGTTCAATAAAATGATACATCAGTACTTCAGATACACTGTTCTTTTTAAAATCAATAGTTTTTGCATCGCATACTACATCTGCAGCACTTTGTTCTAACACATCAATATTAAGATAACCCTGCAAATAACTATTTCCACAACCAACATGTATTTTTAATCCATCTTCAGGTCCAGAAAACCTTGTTATTCTATAATATCCCCCTCTTAATTTTCTATATACAAATAAGAGTTTATTATATAATTTTTTTGTCAACATTTTTTCATTGGATTGAGTTAACTCATCCGATGTGTTTTTTTTCCCCCTTTCATATTCAACAATATATGGTGATACTAAATATGTTTTACTTATTGATTTTGTAGAATTCTCTCCAAAAATATCTGATACTAATCCACAAAATATTATTAATGACCAATTTCCAAATCTAACATCGCTGCCTTTCTTAAAAGGAATCTTTTTTATCCTGTCAAAAACTTCTTTTTTTGTAGCAAAAAAACTGCCCCTAATAGTGCTCCATCGTTTAGAATTAATTTTAACTCCCCATTCAGATTGCTTAGCCCATTCAATTATATGAGGATGTGTTTTTTGAAATGAATGTAATATCTGGTTCTCACTATTTCCTGCCATAACTATTTTTTCTTTTTCAATAAATTGTGAGAAAATATCTAAAAAGTTGATATTAATTATTTCAATATCATCATGCATAAAAAAAATGTACTCATAGCTTAATTCTGTCTTTTTTATATAATCTATGGCTTGAGAAAAAGCTCCCCAATCATATCCAATATTTTGAAAAGCATATATTTTACAATTTTTTATTTTTTTGATAATTTTTAAGGCCTTTTTATCAATATTTGAGAGAGATCTATGAGAAGCTATAAATATATCTACATTATTGAAATTTTCACTTAATTTTTGTATCTTCTCATAAAAGTCACAATTACTATCAGAGTAATGCCAACCCGCTATTATAATTAAATATTTTTTCATTTTTTAGCAATTATAAAATATCCATCGTGATACTTATTAAATATATAATGATTTTTAATTAGTTTAGTATTATCCGCTTTGACTATTAGATCTAATAAGGGATAAAGTAAGTATCCGACATATCTAAAAATTGAAGGAAAACTCTTTATAAATGTTTTTATCATTCCACAATATACTGTAAAAAACCTTCCTGTTATTTCAAAAGTATTTACTTGAAATCTCTTTGTAGTTAATTTCTTTCTCCATTTGTATTCTGTCCATCTCTGGAAATCATAAGGGTCAGCATGAATTGGGAAAAGAAAAGGAACTGAAATTATTAATATACCCCCTTTCTTTAAAACCCTATAACACTCATCCAGTCCTTTATCAATTTCTTCTACGTGCTCAAATAATTCTATAGCACTTATTACATCAATACTCTGACTTTTTATTCCTTTCATTTTAGCAACGTCCAAAACTAAATCAGGATTGTGTTTCTTTTCAATATCTGCAAAAATCCATTTTTTAACTTTATCTCTAGGTTTGTTGAATCTTCCTCTATCTCTCCCACCGATATCTAGAACAATCCCTTTATATACGCGTTTATGCTTTTCTTGCAACTCATCTAACTTCTTTCTGTGATATGTTGCCCAAAAATAATACTTTAACGATTTATTCATAGTCTATTAACCCTCTTGTTTATTTTCTCAGCCATTCTTGTTTTAAGCAAAATAAACTGCAATTTAATTGTATCAATTTTAGATATCTTTTTAGGAATATATCCTCCCATTTTAAATTTTTTATAAATTTGTTGTACAAATTGACAGTATTTCTTCCCAACATCCTCTATTGAAGGGAGATTTATTTCTCTCGGGTATTTTTTATAATTATCTGTAATTTTTTTAATTAAAACAGGAATTTCTTTAGAGGTGTCAAACATTTCTCCGCCTTTTTTAACAATCTCTGGATGACCACCATCCCTTAATGCTATAATAGGTAATCCACAACGCATAGCCTCAATCAAAGAGTTAGAGCATGGATCTTTTTTAGATGCAGTAATATAAATATCGTTCTTTTTAAGCATCTTTGCCAGATCCTTGCTTTTCATAGGGGATAGATGTCGGATATTCTTAAATTTTATTGGGGAATTTCCAACAAATGTCATCTCATACCTTTTAAAATCAAGATTTTCGTCCAGCCATTTATATGTTTCAAATCCTTTATTCCAATTAGATGACCAACTTGTGGCTATCAATCTTGCTTTTCTTTTTGCTGAAAATCGTATCTTGCCCTTCTTGTTAAAAATCAAAGGATCAGGAGCATTCATAATTACAGTCTCAAAGGGAGCATATTTAAGTCCTAATTTATAATTTTCTCTTCTACTCCATTTAGATTGAAAAATTATTCCATCAGTAATGTTTTCACTAAACCTATATATTTCCTCATCAACATGTTTATCTCTTCCTCTTACGAGAAATACCGGACCATCTAATCGCATTATTATTATGGGTGGTGATTTCTTCATTTTTAAAGAAAGAATCTTCTTAGTAATCTTTAGATCTGGAAAACTGTTAAAGAGTATTATTTTGGCCTTTTCAGGATCTTCTTCATATTTGTTTATCTTGATCAAGTAGTTTTTCAAAGCTAATAAGAACTGGTTCCCTCCGCCCCAAGGTCCAGACTTGAATTCAAATAAGATATTTACTTTTTCGCCTTGCATATTATATCATCAACCCTTTTTTTGAATGATCTCCAATTATTTATCTTTGAAACTCTCTTATAATTTTCATTGATTATTTTTTTCTTAAAATCAGGATCTTTTATTAATCTTTCAATTTTAGATACAAATTCCTGCTTAGAATAGCATAATGATTCTTTAATCAAAAGATCAGGAGCCATTCCTACAACAGTTGAAAGAATTGACTTTTTAGAAATCGAAGATTCTATGATGGCTTTTGGTCCTCCCTCAGATTTCGATGTTACTATATATAGATCAATGAGATTATAGAGCAATGCTATCCTACTAAGGTTTAAGGTGTTCTCTTTGATATCATCTTTATTTTTCTTAACAAGGTCATTATCTCCTATAAATATATAGGGGATATTATTTCTTATACATTTATTTATGATATAATGTCTTCTAGGTCCTGCCAAAACCAAAACGAACTTATCTCCATCTAAATCCTTAAGTATTTTTATGAGCAATTCCGGATTCTTTTGCCATTTTTGTTTTGTTAAATCAGTACCGAGAGAATCTCTCTGAAAAGAACCTATCAAAAACCTATCTTTGATTTTGCTGTAAGGAATATCCAAAGTTTTGCATAACTGCATTCTCGTTTTTTTACTGTCCTTAAATACCTTTTCATTAACATAAAAAGGACAATAAAACATATTATTCTCAGAAATCCTATGATCTTTTAGAAATTCCTTTTGATAAGTATTAGCATAAATCCAGAAATCAATTACTTTATTGCATTTTAAGAATTGTTTTTCCTGATGATATAAATCATCAGTAATAACACCAATCCAGGTTTTATTTGGAAATATTTTTTTAAGAAGTTGATATTTCTTTGAAAGAGCATAACTCCACCAGACCAACAGGAAAGTATCTGCAGAAAAGCCTCTTAATGGATATTCAAGTTCTTTTAGAGCCCTCTCAAAATTATTGCGATCCTGATCTACTGACCAATTGACATTATCCTTTCCAATTAAACAAACAGATCTCATTTTTTGACAACCGCCCATATTTCCCCGAATTGAACTGAATATGATTTAATTTGTAAATCGACTCGCTTCATCTCTTTCTTAAATGTTTCTTCATCATATTCAATAAAGTGTGTATTATCTAAAAAGTACGGCAATCCTTTTTCTTTTTTATACAGAGTTAACCAATCCCTATTAATCATCGGTACTCTAATCAAAATCTCAGGAGCCAGGAGTTTAATCTTTTTTAAGAATGATATCTTGTTTTTAATGTGTTCAAGGACATTTGAAATTATTATATAATCAAATTTGTCCTTGAAGTTATATTTTGTTGCATCAGCATAGATATATTCAATATTGTTTGCAGAAAATTTTTCTCTTGCAATTTTTAGATTGTTTTTGTCTAAATCAACTGCTACAACTTTTGAGGCTTTTTTTGATATATCGAAAGCAACCGCTCCAATACCACAACCTATATCCAAAACTGTCGAGTCCTTTCTTATATTATTTATAAAGAAATCATGATAGTTCATCAATCTGTGTTTTGGGTGAATATTATTATTTTTTAGAATCACCAATTCATCAATTATTCTATAGCTAATATCATGAATTCTTATAAAAGATTTTATACAAATATCTACTAAACCAAGTTTTTTTATAATATTTTTTATAATTCTAGGCACTATCAATTTTTTAACAACCTCTCATAGATCTTAAGCTCTTTTTTAATTAATTTATCTAAGGAATAATTGTCACTTATAAATCTTCTTGCATTCCTTCCAATTTTAAACCGAAGCTTGCCATCCTTAGATAGCTTAATAATGTTAGTTCTGAGCTCTTGTGCATCAGGTTCACATATTAATCCATTATGTCCGGATTTAATCAGGTTCTTCACCCCTAAAACATTATAGCCAATAACCGGAAGCTCACAGCTCATGGCTTCTAATAAAGTTTTTGGATTGCCTTCATGCAGTGAGGGGAAAACAAAAATTCTTGAAGAGTTTAGATAATCAGACATCTTATTGTTAGAAACCCGTTTTATAATTTTTAGATCAATACCATTAGATTGTGCAAATTCTTTTATTTTGCCATAGTTATAGCCTTGTCCTATGAAACATACTTTTAGATTTAATCCTTTTGCCGCATTTAATAATTCAAGGTGATTCTTGTGATCATCCATTCTTGCTACGTAAATTATGTCGTACTTCTTTGGAATATTCTTTTTTCTGAACAAATCAGTATCGACAAAGTTGTTCATTATGATTAATTTCTTTTTTAGGAAAGTATATTTTCTTGTTAGGATATCGTAATTTTGTTTTGTCGGAATAAAGGCCACATCACATAAAAGATAAGAAAAGAATTCAACCAAAAAGAGATGAAATCTCGTAATAATATTGCACCTGTATAATTTTGCATTCACCGACCCTATAAACCCGCTTCTTACAATCAGTTTATTACCATAAATCAGCTTACATATTGTAGGAGCTGTTGCAGCTATGTTTTGATTTGTTTTATAAAAATCACAATCTTTCAATAATTTTCTAAATTTGAATGGAATAATAAATTCATATAATCTATTATCTAACTTGCCAAATTTAGGTATTATAGTTATATTTTTATTCAATATTCTTTCATATCTCTTATCTTTAAGACCATATGTAAAAATATATATCTCTTTAAAGTACTGAGACAGCAGATTATATAACGACATCTCTCTCTTTAAAAATCCTAGACTGTCCCATACTTCTAAACTATCTCCATTACCTAAAAATAGTGCAAGTTTCCTGTTTTTGAGGCCATTCATTTTTAATCGTTATTTATTGATACTTTTTGTTTTTATTAATGGTTTTTATTATTCTTCCATAATATCTTTCTTACATATTCAAGAAAAAATACTGGTACAAAGCTTAAACTGAAAAATATAAGTATTCTGTTGAAATAACCATATTTACTAAAATATTTTTGACATCTTCTTCTGACTAAAGGCATCTTGTTTTGCTTAAAAATTGATTCTATGTACAACTCATCATATATTCTAGATCCATCCTTATTTATCTTTTTACTTAAAATTTCCTTAGGATCAAACAAATCATACTGGTCTATACTGGTATCTCGCTTTAATAAGTAAAGCTCCTTAATCTTCTCAGTAAACAATTCCTGATGCAGTCTGCCTGCAACACTCACTGTTCCCTCATGCATTCTGTGTTTGACTAGAGGTGTTTTGATATTCTCTAATTTTTTTTCTCTTAGCAATAGCTGTAGATATAAGTCATAATCTTCACAATAAATAGCCTTCTCTCTATATCTCACCATTCTCTCGTTCCTAAACATTATTGATGGATGTACTATGCAGTTACGCTCTAATAAGATTCTCTCTATCTTTCTTGATCCGCTGATGCCTAGAGTTCTTTTAAATTCTTTACCGTCAGCATATATATCGATCATACCAGTTCCGACTAAGAAAACAGAAGGATTTTTCTGTAGGAAATCATATTGAATCTCAAATCTTTTTGGCAATGATATGTCATCTGCATCCATTCTTGCAATGTATTTTCCTTTTGCAATTGCCAAACACTTATTCAAGTTTTTAATAAATCCTACATATCCAATATTTTTATTATTCCTTAATAGTTTTATACGATGATCCTTTTCTGCATATTTTTTTACTATATCAAAAGTTTTATCTTTAGAGCCATCCTCGATTATTATAAACTCAAAATCCTTGAATGTCTGATTAAGTATGCTCTCTATGGCCTCAGCAACATACTTCTCAGCATTATACGCAGACATTATTACTGATATTGCAGGCCTATTGGTTATATGTGATTTCATTTTTGTCTATCTTGTTTAATAAATTTTGATTCAATAAATCTATCCAATGACTGAAGTAATTTTGCACCTATTGATTTATAACTATTGTTTCTTCTCACATTGTTCAATCCATTTTCTCCAAACATCTCTCTTAATCTCTTAGATTTTATTAAAATTTTTAATTTATTTTTAGTTTGTCTAGTATTTTTCAAATCAATTATATATCCATTTTTTCCATCAATTATTTGTTCTATCATCCCGCAACAATTATTTACAATAACAGGCAATTTAGATGATTGTGCTTCTAAAACTACATTAGGATAACCATCAAGATAGGAGAAATGTACAAAGATATCATACTTGCTGTAGAGATCGTCCATCTTTCTCATAAATCCAAGAAAATGGACATTTCTGCATTTAGAGTATCTTTTCTTGAAGTCATTTAACAAAGACCCATCTCCAGCAATGTCAATCTGTAGGTCATTCTTCTCGAGGAAAGAATAATATTTATTTATAAAATCTGATAAGCCTTTAATTTTTTTAGGATACTTAAAATCTGTAACAGCAAGTATTTTCATCATTTTGTTTTTCTTATTGTAATCGTAATTTTTTTTTCTGAATCTTGTTTCATCACATGGAACACCCACAACATCACATGATTTTAGAAACCTGAAATCACTCTTCAAATAATTAGATACAGGCAAAACGTGATCTGCATGCTTCAGAACAAAAACTGCCAGATTATAATCTAGTTTCTTGCCAATTGATTTAAAGAACTTTTGCCTTTTAGAGAAATAATCTGCTGCATCAGCATCTTCTATTAATACGTTTCCCTTTAATTTTACAACAATCTTGATATTAAAGAAAAATCTTAGTAAGAATAGTGCCAAGTCATTCATCAACCATAAATCACCTATGACTATCTGCTTCTCTTTTCTATTTTTCATCAACAAAATTATCAATTTATGAAGACTCTTAAAATAATTTTCTTTAGCAATAATGCCAAATTTCACTATAGAGAAATTTACAAAATTTAAATTTAGAGATTCAAGTGGCATCACAATTTCATTATAATCCCTATCGGATTTGCATATTATGATTATATTACTATTTATTGATTTATTGATATTTTTCATAGTTTTTAAAACAATGGCGGTTTTATTTTAAGGAATATGTCACTCTTAATTATTCGCTTGGATTGAATGATTCTTCTTTTTTTTAGTGTTGTTGATAAAGTGGTCAAAAAAAAGTATATTGAATAAATAAAAGATCCTATAACCTTTAATTCTTTTCTAGCAATTGTCTGTTTTACTGTTTTTGCAAGTATGAACATCAGAAACACAGGATAGGTGATTAGTATATTCTTTAATCTATAGTTCTTTATGATAATCTTTGAAATCCCTGAAAATACATACCTATATTTCCAGCACCAAGAGTTATTGTCTTCTTTTCTTTCTAACCCTAAATGCATACATTTTTGTTTTGTATACAAATAATTCTTTTTACCTGTTAAGATTGTTCCCCTTATACCATAATCTCCCACATCACAATAATATGGTTGAGAATCATCATAACCCCCCACTCTATTAAATATTGATTTTTCAAAGAATAATGCACCTCCATCAGGAGAAGCAATCTCTACAAGCGCATTCTTGCTCTTTAGTACTCTTAATATTTTAATCTTGTTCTTGTATAAAAGCCCATATAAAGAGTAGAAACCTCCATAATAATAAGTAAATTTATCATTTTCCTGCGACAATAAAATACTGATGTTGAATATATCATCATTCAATTCATGTAATCTGACCAAATCTCCCAACAATTTCTTACTATCTATAAGTATGTCATCATCTATCAATAGGACATATTTTCCCCTCGCATTCTTCACACCTATATTCTTTCCTTTAGAATATCCACAGTTTTCTTTATTCTGGATTAATTTTATTCTTTTGAATTTTTTAATGAACTCAACACTGCTATCTGTCGAATTATTATCGATTACAATAAATTCGCAGTTAGGGTAATCTGAATTAAGCATTGATGGGATTGTCTGTTTCAGATATTTTTGTCCATTGAAATTCAACATCACGATGCTCACTAACGGATAATCATTCTTCATTACAAACATCCTCACATACTTCAACTAATTCTAATGCCGATTTTTTCCAATTGAACCTCTTGGTATTTTCATAGCCTTGTCTAACAAGAGTGATTTTATATTTTTTATTCCGCAATATCTTTAATATTCCATCCTTCATTTCATCTATAGATTTAGGATTTATTAAAAAAGCTCCTTTACCAGAAACTTCAGGACAGGATGTTTTGTTGGATGCCAAAACCGGACATCCGCATGCCTGTGCCTCGAGAATAGGCAATCCGAATCCTTCATATAATGATGGATATAGATATAGATCGCTTAAAGAATACAAGCATATCAAATCATCATCATCTACATATCCGAGCAGTTTTACTCTTTCTGAGAGGTTTATGCTAATATAATCCAGTACATCTTTGCTTCTCCACTGCTTTGATCCTGCAATGTAAAAGTTATGAGGTATTTTGTGTTTAATCACGTTAAATGCCTGCAATAATCTTAATATATTTTTTCTAGGTGTGATAGATCCGGTATATAAGATAAACGGGATCTTTATATTGAATTTTTTTATTGTCCGATTCAATTTTATTTTATTTGTTACTCTTTTGAATCTGGATTCTACAGCCTCACATATTACAGATATTTTTTTCTTATTAATGCCAAAAATCCTTATTATGTCCTTTTTTGTATGTCCTGAGACAGCAATTATTGCGTCACTTTTTTTCAAGGATGATTTCATCAAGAGTTTTCTGTAGATCCTATCTCTAAACGGATAATAATCTGCATCTTCAAAGTATCCTAAATCATGCACAATCACAACTCTCTTCATTTTACTCCAATAAAACACAAAAGGTATTACGTCTTTAGGAAAAATGAGAACATCTAATCTTGCTTTTGCCACCACAGGAGGTAACTTCAAATAATCCCACATCAAAATATTTTTTCCGGGAATAAAATGTATGGTAGAATCTTTAAAAATGTTATATACAGAAGAATCGTTTGTAAAAATATGAAGATTAACCTTTAATTTTATCATCTCCTGAATAATATTTTTTAAATATCTTGTTACACCACCATCTGTTTCTCCCCTAAATAATATTCCAACTTTCATTTAGCTATCACCAAATATGCCCAAGGTATGTTAAATCTTGAATTAAGATCAATTATTGTTATCTTACTAAAACCTGATTGTTTCAGAATATTAGTGACATATTCTTGTTTATAATTGTACTTTTTTATGCCCCTAAGAAGCCATGCAAACTTAATATATAGATTCCCGAGTCCTTTTTTTGATATGAATGTAGATATGAACATTCCTTGATTTTTTGCGATAATTCTTGATTCATTAAAAAACATCTCTAATTCTTTTGGGTTAAGATATTCTGTTATCCAGAAACTTGCAACTATGTCAAATCTCTCATTATTAATCTTTTTGCTAAAATCGTCAGCCCTTGCCTTAACTATAGGGATATTTAGATTTCTTCCGAGATGAGGATTTATGTCAACCCCCTTTACTCTACATTTATTTTCAAGAAATACTTTTGTATAATGCCCTGTTCCAACGCCTATTTCTAACACATCTTTTTTCTTAAATTTCGAGATTAAAGGCATAATTCTCTTATCAGACGGCAACCTACAAAAAAAAGATGTAACTCTCTTTTTTTCATAATCATTTATTTCTATTTTTTTGTATCTATTATAATTTTTCATGTTTAATGAACCTGATTATTTTTTCAAGTCTTGATAAGAATAACTTTTGCATTGTTTGATTCCTAACAAACGGTGTCTTTCCCGACATAATTTCCATGCTATGGAACATCAATATGACTTCTGAATTCTTATATTTCTTAGCATAATTTCTGATCAATTTTTTCTGTTCATACACAGTCATGTGTGTAGGTCGTAGCCAAGAAAATAAGTACCAGTTATTTGGTAATATTTTCCCTAAAATACCAAATCTTTTACCAATAATCGTTATCGGATATTCTCTTATTCCGATACTTTGCTTCTGACCAGTTGCTTTGTAAAAATTACTTTTCGAAATCCAATAAGGTTGTTCAGGCGCTTTGGAATGATCCGGACCTCCCTGTTTCGACCAGTCAATATGCGGCGTGACTGAGCTGTCATATTTATACCCTAGCTTCTTCAATGATTTTATTGTATCAAGATCTGCACCATATCTTGCTGCACGATACCACATTGGTTTTACTCCTAAATTTCTTTCGATTAGTTTTGTAAAATTTTTTATTTTCTCAAATTCCGTTTTTGTATCATGTGTAAAACAAGGAATTTCTTTAGAAGGTTTGCCTTTAGGATTTTTTATAGTAATATTTGGTGCAATATACTCTGAATGTAGATGAGTGCCGATTATTGCGCCCATTTTTATTTCCTGTTTTAGGTACCTGCAGCACTTCTTATCCATAACAACTTCAGGAGAGACAAAATATATTGGTTTAACATCATATTTATCCCATATAGGACGAAGAATCTTCGGAATGCCAACAGTAACAGATGTAAATTTAAGGGGATTGCTCCTATTCCAATGAATATCGCAGTCAGGTTCTACATCCAGTGTAACTAAAAGCTTAACCATTTAGATTCTCAGTTGACAGTCATTCAATTTAATAAAATAGATTTTCATAATTTAATTGCCACCACATAAAAATTAGTTTGAATTGGAAGTTTGTTCAAATTGATTAGATTTAAAGGAAAAAACAGTTTTTCTTTCATGAAGGCATTATTTATATTTATCTTAACAAATTTAATTGCAAAATTATTCTCTCTAAATAATTTGACTAGAGATTTTTTTGTTTGCAATGATGAATGATATGTTTTCCATTTTGTGAAACTTCTATCTTTCATGATACAATAAGGCAGATTAGTTAATTTATTAGGAGTTTGAAAAAGATAATGTCCATTTGGCCTTAAAACCCGCTTGACTTCCAATAAATGTTTTTTCACATTAGGAATGTGTTCCAAAACATCAAAACTTAAAACTGCATCAAAATATTCATCTTTAAATCTTAATTTGTCTCCGCTCATTTTGAAAAACTTACATCCTTTATGATTTCTTTTTGCATAATCAAGTAATTCTTTTGAAACATCTGTCCCGATAATATTAAAACCTCTAGAATTAAGATAAGCACAAATACTTCCTGCACCGCATCCTATCTCTAAAATTTTCATACCTTGATTTATTATTTTTGTTTTTATTAAAAAATCTTTATTTGCCTCAAGATTACTTCTTTCGATTTTTCCTTTGGCTAAATCTTCTTTATAGCACATATGTATTCCTCATATTTCTTAAATGAAAGATTAAATGTCATTTTTTTTGCAACGACCAATGATTTAATGCCTTGATTTGTCATAATGTCAGAGTCTTTTAAGTACCTCGATAAAATATTACTTAAATTGTTAGAAGATTTTGGGTCAACTATTGTTCCGTTTCCTTGTACAAATTTCTTTGCTCCACCCACATCTGTTGTTATTATCGGCAACCCGCATGCCATGGCTTCGAGTATTGTATTGCTCATACCCTCGACCTTGGACATCTGTATGTAGATGTCGGAATCCTGATATTCTTTATGGATCTCTCTGTAATCAACTTCTCCTCTGAACTCTACATATTTCTCAATATTTAATTCTTTCACTAAATTTCTTAAATTTTTCTCTTCAGAGCCTGAACCGACAATTCTAAAGACTATTTTTTTATCATTGTTCCTTATGACTCCAGGCAATGCTCTTATTATTAAATCAATTCTTTTAAGAGGTATTAATCTGCCCGCATACAATAGTCTTATCTCATTCTTATTCTTTTCATTCTTACTCTTTCTCTTTCTTGGTTTGAATTTATCAGTATCAATACCATTAGGTATAACCTTAACTTTCAGTCTTGGAGATATCTTAAGCACCTCTTTCCTTAAATCCTCACTGTTGCAGACAACTGTCTTTGCATCTCTCCATATTTTTTTAACAGTAGGCGTTAGCACTTTGTACATTAAACTGAATCTATCAGGATTATGTCCTGGCACATCAGATCCTCTCACAGAAACAATATATGGAGTTTTTTTTAATTTTGGATGAAAAGTCAACAATCCTGTAGGTATAGTAAAGAACAAATGAACAACATCTGGTTTGAATCCTCTGACAATTTCCGGAATTTTTTTCCATGCTTTGATTAAATACTGCATCATTTCCTTATTTGAGCAATAAAGAGTATTCTTTCTAGATGTCTTTAATCTATCAAGAACATAGCCATCTTTTTTTTTTATCCCGAATTCTTTATAGCCTGTTGTTAAGAAATAGACATCATGATTTTTAGCATATTCTTTTGCAAGATACATAGACTGTTTTCCACCTCCGCCCCCTAGTGGCGGGAATTCGTAGTTGAGCATTAGGATTCTCATTTTGGCTCTTTTTCAACTTCTCTTCTGATTTTATCAAACAAATATTTAGTTCTTTCTTTTAGAAACTTAAACTCTTGCTTTTCCAATGAAGTTTTGATTGAATATTGCATGTTTTCCCTGATATCCAGGATTTTATTGCTTTGCTCCAGGTTTTCAGTCATGTCTTTATCAAAAATTTCCTTCAGCTCATCTATGGATAAAGAAATTTCTTTATCTTCTATCATTTGCTCAATTAATGCAAATGTGCAGCTTTGGTTACGGGATTCAAATCCTTTTTTTGCAATTAAAGCCAATAATCCATGGTATAGGCAATAAAAGGCAGCAGATGCGCTCCAATCAGAATAATTAAATTTCGAGAATAATTCTATGGCATTAAAATTATGTATTGCTTTTTTTATGTGCCCAGTAATTAATTCTCTAGAAGGCTTTATTTTCCTCAGCCCTTTATGTTTCTCTCCCATTTCTCCTTCCTTTAAGCATGTTTTTATCTTATTTTGAGTATCCATTTTTTATTATTTCCATTAATTTATCTTGCCCCCATAAAACGAATCCTTTTTGCAATATTTCTATTACTGCCTTGTCATTTTTTAAGATATTCTCAGTCAAATCCTCTTTTGTTTGTATGATGTCCTGAACTTTTAAGGGCATTGCAGGATAGATTTTCCTTGTTTCTTCCTTGTATTTTTTAAAATTATCTTCTTTTAATACAAAAAACAAATCAATATCTCCCGGATTCTTTTTTTTGGTAATGTATGATCCAAAAATTATGCCGGCTTCAGTTATCTTTTGCAATTCTTTTAAGTCTTCCAGACGATTTTTTATTTTAGTACTGGGTTCTTCTATTAATGCCAATTCGCATATGCTTTTTGTTTTAAGATTATCAAAATCCAGGGAATATGCATTAATATTTGCTATTTTTTTTAGTTTTATTATCTTTTCTTGCTCAAGTTTCCTCAGGATTTTAAATGCGCCATTTGGAGCGAGATTGCATCTCCTTGCTATTTCATTTATAGAGTATTCATCTTGAAAAGAAAATAGTAATGTTTTAATTACGTTTTTTTCATTTTTTGTCAGCATTTTACTATACACCTATCTTGTATGATTATACACCTTTAGTTTATAAAGTTTTTGTTTTTTATATGTCAGAAATCGCCCAGGATAAAACTGCGGATTTCAATCCATAGATAGTCCTGCGATCTCTGAGCATGCTCAAGAACTGTACGGTGTAGACTTTAGTCCGCAGTTCTTGACAAGACATCAGACGTGCTCCTCCTAGTGGCGGGAATTCATAGTTGAGCATTAGTATTCTCATTTAATAATCTCCCAATATCCGCCTTTGTCTGGACCTATTCTTCTTAATTTGCCTTTGAATTTTAGTGATTCTATGTTGTATTCTACTATTTTTTTAGTTAATATTCTTGACATTTCCTTCTTTGTTATTTTATGATTTTCTGTTATTAAATCCAAAATTTTTAACTCATTTACAGAAAGATTTCCTACCCCCTTTCCTACCCCCTTTCCTACCCCCTTATTCTTCGAACTCTTCTTAGTAGTTTCTTTTCTTTTAAAAATTGTTATAAACCCGTTTGGAAAACTCTTGAACATAGTACCAGGCTCTTTAGATAATATTAATTTAATTCCTCTACCCCATTTCTCTCCAAAACTGATTCGTTTAAATAAATCTGCAATCAATGGATTTCTTCTCTCTACTGGCGCCTGACCTTTTAATATTTGATCTAATGTAATATCACCATAAACTCCGCCAGGATTTCTTATTTCAACCCTGTCTTTAAATATTGCGACTTCAACAGATTCGTATTCGCGATAATCTCTATGACAAAAGGCATTAATTATTGATTCTCTTAATGCTTCGATATTTATTTCTGGGATATCAATCCTATACAGCCCTTCAACTTTCATTCCTAAATTGATATGTTCCAAAACATAATCTTGTGCTTTTTGGATTAAGGACAGTACATCATCTTCAAATTCTTTTCTGTCTAAAATAATTGAACTGTCGTTATTTAGGAAGACTGCGCATCTTAGTTTAGCGCTCTTAAAAAATTTTCTAGGATTCTTAGTAAATAATAATACCCCCGCATTTAGAATCTTTTTATTTGATAAAACTTCGAGCCTCTCCAAAGAATCCATAATAGAAGAATAAGCTAATCCGGATTTTTTTAGATAGGTAAGAAGTTTTTCTTTTTCAACATCTTTTAAAGATGCTTTCTCACAAACCTGATTATCCCATCTTAAATTTTCCTTATTTTTATGGAGAATAATATTTTCTAGTTCTTTAACAGTAAGTTGTTTATTTTCCGTTCCAACACGCATATACGATCGGCCATGAGCAAAATACGGCATATCTTTTCCGTGAAATTCTATCTTAATACAAGATTTTTTGTTAATTATTATTTTCTCAATTTTTGGAAAAATTTTAGGTTCAATATGGTCAGATATTGTTTTAGATATTTCTCTTAAAGTGGTATCGCTAATGTCTTGGCCGAATATTTCACCATTATCTTTTATTCCAAAATAGACTTCACCTTTCTGATGCTTATTAAGTATTGATGATATTGATATGATGGCTTCTTTTAGTTCAGATGTTGATTTCTTCAGTTCTAGAGTTTCAGATTCTTTTAGTATCATTGTTTTTATCTTATTTTGGGTGTCCATTTTTTATTATCTCTTTTATCCTGTATCGTTTTTCCACTGGTGATGTGTTGAAATAATTCCTCAATAAGATATCTATGATCACTCCCGAGACAAATAACTGTATTGCTATGATCATGAAGAAGAATCCTGCAAAGAACAAGGCCTCTCTGTTTAGGCTTATTTGATGAAATATCTTCATATACGCCATATACAATTCAATCACAATTCCGACAAAAAATAATATAAAGCTTGCTGCTCCGAAAAGATGCAATGGCCTTCTTGAATATTTATTGATAAACCATATATATATTAGATCTGTCATTCCATTTACTGTCTTTACAAATCCATAATTTGTTTTTCCTGAATGCCTTGAGCGATGATTTACTCTTATCTCGCCTACTTTAAATCCCTTCCATTCAAGCAATGCAATAATATATCTATGCATCTGCCCCCATAAATCAAGACTCTTTGCTGCACTCTGAGTATATATTCTTAATGTACATCCAGCATCATGAACATTATCCTTGATAAGAAACTCTCTTAAGTATCTAGATATTCTAGTAAGCACTCTAACACTTAACGGATCTTTCCTCTTCACTCTCCACCCAGCTACAACATCTAAATGTTTTTCTTTCAATAATTCAAACATTTTTGGAATATCTTTTGGATCATTCTGCAAGTCAGAATCCATTGATATAACATAATCTCCTTCAGCATGCTTGAATCCTGCATCCATTGCAGCTGACTGGCCATAATTCCTTTGCAGATCAATTATCACACATTTTTTTAATGACTTTAGAACATTCAAGCTATCATCTTTTGAGCCATCATTGACATAAATTATTTCATATGATCCTAGTTTGTTCATAACTTGCCTTATCTCTGCATCAAGTTTCCTTAAATTTCCAGATTCATTGAATACAGGCAATACAACACTGAATTTAACCATTTTCAAATGAATAACCTCCTATTTATCAAGTTTTTCCAATTTTAGTTGCTGACAATAGTTTCCTATAATAAGTTACCATCTTCGAACTATGCAATTTCATTGCATGTTCGAGCGAATACTCAGTGCAAGCACTGAGTTTCGAGATGGTAACTTATAAGGTATTTATGTCTGCAACTATTTGTTTCCAAATCTGTATACATATGCTCTGCTCCAGAATGTACCTCCGTAAGTCATCTCTAAATTAAGTCCATTCAATATTAGTCGCATCTCAGGAGATAACCGATTTATTCCCATATCATCAATTACTATAAAGCCTTTATTCTTCAATGCCTCTTCAAATTCGCCAATATTTGTTATTGAAACAATTCCAGTATATCTCTCTCTTCTTGTCTCTTTATCATAATAATGATCTATTCCTCTATTTTCATATCCTATAGCCAACCAATAATCTGCTTTTCTTAAATAAATTTCAGATACTGCTGGTTGAGTAACAATGAGCAGGTCATCAGAATTTATCTTGTTCTGAACATAATCATATGCATCCTTAAATGGTGGTTGCGGTGTTCCGTATTCTAATGCATAAGAATTTTTTGGAACAAACATGAATCCTGATAAGAATATTAATACAATAAAGAATATAGCAACAATAATTCTATAGATCTTATTTTGAAACATTTCATAGAAGTATATTATTGCTTGGCTTGCAAAAACATACAATACAGGAATAACAATGAAAATATATCTAAAATTTACATCAGTAATATATAATGCGGCGCCTATAAACACTAAAGCAAAAAGAATTAAATAAAGTAAATTTTTATGAAAATTCTCTTTGTAAGCAAACAATCCTATGACTGCTAAAAACATGAAAATATAATGGTTAGAGAACAAAAAGCCTATATATAGATTAACATAATTAGCAACAATTTCATATCGCATTAATTCTTTATATACAAAATATATTATGACACTCATTAATGCAAGTACAATAACAAACATCCAAGGCTTTATTCTAAGATCTTTCAGGTGAGAGAACATCTCTTTATGCGCTGATTTTCTTTTTACTAGAATATAATGCAGAAACAATACTCCAGGTATAAGCAATCCAGCAGGATGAATGGCAATTGAAATCAATATTGAAGCAAGCAGCAATAATAAATATCTATTCTTTCTTTTTTTCAGAAAATAATCATATAATGATATGTTTAAGAAAAGAAAGAACTGCATTAAAATATAGATCCTTGCCTGTCTTGACCAGGCAATTTCAATATAGGAAAATGCAACAAAAAATGCTGTCAATAAAGCTGTTTTTTCATCAAACTGCTCTTTAATAAGAAAATATATCAATAAAATAAATCCTGTTCCAAACAATACTGATAATGCCCTCATTGGAACATGGCCATAACCAAATATCTGGCCAATAATAAACAATGAATATGATTGAGGAAATCCGCTCCAATAATCCTTCCCAGAATCAAATTTAGGATATCCATACTTTTCAATATTTTTAGATGCTAAAACAGTGTAAGATTCATCAATCCAATAAGAATCACGCCCTAAATCATATATCCTATAACCAAATCCTAAAACTAATAATACAATCAGCAATATCAATGCAAACCTTATTTTAGACATAATCTTGCCACCCCAAAGACTGCTAATGGAATAATAATTGTTCTAAAATCAAAAGGCAAAGTAAAAGAAAACAATAATTTAATCAGCAGTACTATGATTGTTATAAATGCAAGGTTTCTAAAGACTTCATCAACAATAATATAAACTTCATTTTTTGCTTTAATCATTCTAGACACCAATTTAAATCCTGCCCCCGCCTCAAAATAAAATCATATGGCGGGGACTTTATAAAATTAACTAAAAAACAGCGCCCTCGGAATTAATATCAGGAAACTATTTAAATTAAGCGGTTTATGTATATTTTATGAGATTTATCAGAATCACAATAATCAAGAGCATCAAGCCTGAGAAGGATAATCTAAATCAAGAGCTTCAGTTCCTTGGAGAATCATTAGGATTATTCTCAGAAAGAGACAAAGATAAAAGTTGTTTCAGGATCTTTATTGTACTGATCAAGGCTTTAAAAACACACTCTAAATTGACAAGTGATGATATTGCTGCTCAAACGCACTTAACAAGAGGAACAGTAATCCATCATCTTAATAGATTAATGGAAGCAGGAATTGTTGTTAATCAAAAAAGCTTTTATATGTTGACTGTGGATAATATGCAAGAATTAGTTGAACTAATTAAACAGAATCTTGTAAAAACAACAGATTCCCTAAAAGATATTGCAAAAAATATTGATAAAAAGCTAGATCTCTAAATTTTTGGATTAAGCCAAAAAAAAATTAGTCTCTCTTAACATCTATTGGTATTACTCCTTCTTCATACTCGAGTTTAGCGATCTCTAATGGATCATACTTTAATTCCTCAAGCCTTTTCGGAGTTAATTTCAGCATGAAAGGCGCACCCATTGAAATCTGCAATGATCTTGCTCCTATTAATCTTGCCTTCTCATATTTTGTTATCCTGTCTTTTTCGAGTTTTAATTCTACCATTTTTCCTCCTGAAATTTCACTGCTTTATATGTTTTCTTATTTCATGAGACTTACCAATTGCCATTGACATCATCTTGTCAATGTCTTCAATGCTTAATGTTCCATCCCCACCTTTTTGTATTGCGCATAACTTATTATCCTCTGTAATTGTAACTGTAAGTCTTGAATCAGCAGCCTCTTGCTCTAATTCTGTAGGGTCAATGATGAAATTATTCCCTAATTTTAGGACTGTTGCTGCAACTGGAATCTTGTTAAATGGCAATAAACTATCTGTTTTTGCTTTATAGTCAACCTTATCATTCTCATATTTCGGGAATTTTGCATTAAGTATGGCTGCAACAGCTGCCATTGATCCAATATCAATAAGGTTTCCATCATCATTTATTGGACTTATGTCAACACTTATGCTCCAGACCTTTTCTCCTTTCACAATACATAAGCTTTTAGTGTCAATGCTCTTTGATTCCCTGATGCCTCTATCAATAACCCGTGCAACCTCTATTGCAACTGAATCAGGAGGCCCTGACTCATATTTTGGATTGCTTAAAGGCAATAATTCTGCTCCTACCATCAATATTCCATCTTCTGGAGTATCAGGAAAAGGCTTTTCTACGCTTATCTTAACACCAGCTATTACTTCTGTGTTGCCACACTTGACATATGCAGATCCTTCTGCTGTCTCTATTAATCCAATCTTGAATTCAATCTCTCTATATTCATCCTTTTTCCTTCCATCATATCTAACGTCTTTTTCCAGGCATTCAATAATATGTTTTTTTGTCTCAAAATCCATTTTTATCACTCCTAATCATAAATTTTCATTAAAGTTTCACTCATTGTTTTCTATTGATTCAGCTGCATATTTTTCCTTCAATGCATTCTTCTGAACCTCTGATATTTTGCTTATGACTTCTTTTGCCTTATGCAATGCCTTCATCAATGCATCTTTCTCAATTATTCCATCCATCTGCAATAATGAAATCTGGCCTGTACTAGGGATTATTGCAACAGGAATATCAGCAACATCCTTGCTTTCACATTCAGTGTATTCAGGAAGATGCTCTTCCTCATAAGTCAGGTCAACTAATATCTGATTATCAGCCTGCCCTACAGCAACAGAAGCAACAATGTCTCTCATTGGAATTCCAGCATCAGCCAAAGCAATAGCTGCGGCATTTATTCCACAGCATCTTGAGCCTGCATCTGTCTGAGGCAATTCAATATAAACATCAACAACAGCATTTGGAAAATCTTCAAGATCAACCGTGGGAATTAACGCCTTATCTGTAACAAAACTTATTTCCTTGCTTCTCCTGCTAGGACCTGGCCTGACTCTTTCTCCTGCTCCTGAAAAAGGCATCATATTATAATTGCATCTTATTACACCTTTTTTTGGATCCTGCTTAAACTTTGGAAACATCTCTCTCGGCCCATAAACAGCTGCATAAGCAATTGTCTTGCCCATCCTAAAATAAGCTGATCCTTCTGCATTCTTTATCACGCCAGCTTTTGCTTCAATTGGCCTTAATTCATCGAAACCTCTTCCATCTAATCTCTTACTGTAAACCATTATAATCACCTTTATCTTCTAAATTAATCTTAACACCAGTCTCTTTTTCTAAAAATTCCTTAATTCTTTCAGTCAATCCTGATAAATGGCTTTCTGATGCAATCTTATTAATTGCAAGAACAGCAATATTCTCATTCTGAGGCTCTCCATCGACATAAATCCATCCATTCTGTCCAACAATGATCCTGCAGTTTGTTGCCTGCTTAATCATCGTAACCATAGAACCTTTTTTTCCGATGATTCTTGGCACTTTATGCGTGTTGACTGAAATAATCCTTCCGCCTCTAAGTTTCCTTAATCCTTGATCTCTCACTGTCAGATCGATAAGATTCTGGCTTGTTACATTTGTTATCTTCGCAACAACATAATCATCAAGGTCAAAATATCTTGAAAGATCATCATTCTTCTCAATGAATTCAGGAGTCTCTTTGCTTGACAATACAGCTGTATAAGGGCTGTTTATATCGCATCTCCATCCTGAGATAAGAATATCAATTACTCTCCCAATTACTACATCATTTCTCTTAGGAAGATACTTTCCTGCTAGAGGGATTGTCTTTATGACTTTTCCTTCTATGTTCACTAATCCTAATCTTGAGGCCAATAATTTATTATTAAACCTATATGTTCCGTATCCTGGAATAAATCCGAGATCATCAGCTAATGCCTCTCCTGGAACAACAACTTCTTTGTCTTTTACTAAAATACTCATTTATATCACCTTATTAACATAAAAATTTTTATTTATTTAAATTTTTAATATAGAGGGCTTTGAATAACTCCATTTTTCATTGATTATTCAAAGCAATCTATTAGGGTTTTGAGCTATTTTGATAGGTTAATCAAAACCCTCTATAATTTAATATACTTATGTAAATCATATCTGGAAATTCAGATCCTTACTTGACATGACTTTTATCTCTACTCCTCCATGTGTTTTCCTGCTTAAATCATCAACTAGATCAAGATATATGCCTGCCGGAATCTCTAACAAGCATAAATAGCATCCATCATCAAGCCAATTCTCTTTGATGATCTTTCCATAATTATGGATCAATTTATAGTGTTTTTTTGCATATCTCTCAATCAGGTGAATCTGCAAGGTCTTGTTTTCAATCCTTATAGGAAGAACATGCTTCAGTTTTTTTAGTATGTCTTGTACTTGATCCTCTGCTGTTCTCTTATCATCAATCCTTATTTTTGCTTCTTCAAAAGCATTCTCAAGCCTAATTATTGGATGAGGAAGATTATTCTGAGGATTAATCGCATTTCTGTGGATTATTTCAAGAACTCTGCGTTTCTTTTCAGCCTGTTTTTCATCACGATACTTTGAGCTTAATTGCAGGTCGCCTTTTCTTAATATGAATTCAGCAATCTCCTCTTCATCTAATGTGCCGAATGTTGATTGGAGATCCATTTTCGGGGAGAAAATGCCTTTTTTTGCATTCTCAAAAATATGCTCAGCACTCAAAACTTCCCTAATGTCATTCATTTTTCCTTCCTTGAATGCAACAGCATTGTCAGGGTCAACAACAATCTCATAGTTCTTGCCATTTTTCTTTAATCTTGCAAGATTAATATGTATCTTTTCTGGCTCATATCTTTTAGTGAATTTAATTCCTGAAAACATCTTCATTCCACCCATTTTAATCACTTCTTCTTATCCTTAGAATCCTTGCTATCAACACTTGCCAAAATCTTAGCAATCTTGTCTTTAGGAACTTTTTCATATTGCTTTTTTTCTGTTGAGATAAACACGCAATCAATTCTTTCTGCATCAAATCCATCGCTTATTGATTTTCTTAATGCAGTCATTGCAAGCTTCATGCCATCATCTAAAGATATATTGTCCTTATACTCTTTTGTTAGAATATTTTTTACTTCAAGCTCGCCCTCGCCAATAGCAGTTGCCTTGTATTGAAAATATATTCCAGTAGGGTCTGTCTCAAAAAGCTTTACTCCTGTTTCATCAGCTCCTGCAATCAATAATGAAACTCCAAAAGGCCTTAAGCCGCCTGATTGAGTGCACATCTGCTTAAGGTTTGCAATATCCCTAACAATCGTAAGTACATCTATAGGACTATCATATGTTACTTTATGCTCTTGAGCTTTAAGCTGGGCTCTTTCAACAAGGATTCTTGCATCTGACAATATTCCTGCAGCTGTCATAGCAATATGATCATCAACCTGCCAGATCTTTTCAACATTATCCGCAACAATAAGCTTGTCAACAATCCTTTTATCTGTAACAAGCAGAACAGCATCCTTGCACACCATTCCAATGGCTGTTGAGCCTTGTCTTACTGTTTTTTTTGCATATTCAACCTGCAATAGCCTTCCATCTGGACTGAACATTGTTATTGCCCTATCATAACCCATCATTTGATGTTGTAATGGTTGTACTTCTGTCATTTTATGCACCTCATAGCATTGATTCTGCTTTGTTCAGCATTCCTGAAACAAGCACACAATCAATTATAGTATTGTTAATTCCATTGTTGATTTTTATTAATCCTAAACAGACTTTTAATTTATCAACATATTTATTATTCACTCTTATTATTCCCCTCTTTTCATTGAATTTTACTGGCATTAAGCCTGCTTTTGCAGCTTCAAAAATGCCAAGCATATCATTGCATTGCTTTAATATATTATCATAAACAGCCTTATTAAGCACAAAATTTTGATCAATATTCTTCAACTCAAAGACCAGATACCTTTGATTCTCTTTCAGTGTTGGCATCAATGTCTTCTGCTTTTGCTGCGGTTTTTTTGTAGCCATGATCTCTTTTATGATCTCTTTTTGGTAATAAGCTAGAACAGGTATAGCACATATACCAAAAACTCTGTTCCTTTCAATACAAGAGCAAAGAACAAGGGTTTATTTATAAATATTTCTAAAACGGGAAATTCGAAATCATCCATAAATCAATAAAACATTTAAATAATGAAGATTATGGATTTTGTATGATCAATTCAATAGTATTATTGCTCATTATGATTATTGCAGTATTTATTATCCTGAAGATCCTTAAAAGCTTGATTCTTGTCAAGGTAGCATTTAAGCTTATTAGTCTGATATTCATTGTAGGCATAGTTATCCTTGTTGTTCTTGGGATCTCGATACTGAGTGATGCAAACAAGTTCAGGAATGAATTCAGTAGTCAGGATAGCTTATTCTTGCTTACAGATAATGGAAAGATCATTTCTGCTGTTGAGCTTAAGACAAAAGAAGATTCTCAATCATACAGGAGTGTTGATGATAGCAGATTAAGCAATCTTCAGAAAAGCCTTGACAAGTATGGATTCTCAGACATTAATGATGATTATTATAAGATCATAATTATTAAGACTGATTTATTGCCGAATATTAAGGAGTATGATCTTGATCAGTTAGAAATAAAGATTACAAGTAAGGAGATGGTTAATTTATTGAATACAAGCAATACAGAAAGAGCATTAGCTGAGCTTAAGGCAAAATATAATAAAACCAATTATGACGATGCATTAAAAATCGTTAAAAAAATTAATGAACCGAATCTTAAGAGTTATGTATTCAGTTATGTTATTACAGAATTATTCAATCCAAAGAACATTCAGATATTTATGAGAGAGATTAAAAATGATAACATTTTAGTATATGAGAATACAGCTATGTTCAGGGCAATAAAAATAGTGCCTTCATTTATGTTGAAAGACATATTAAATAAGGGCAGCAATTCAAGCATATTCAACAACAGCGTTATAATATAATTGTAAAAAAGAGGTGTAAATGGTTTTAGGATTATTCAAAAAGAAAAAAGAGCCAGATTTCGGAGCAGAGTTAGATTCTGGATTGAATCTTGGATTAAACCAAAACCCAACACAATTCAATACAGATTCAGGATTGAATCCAAATGCCCCTAGCCAAGATTTTAATCAGCCTAGCAATTTTTCAGGTAATTTATCAACATTAAACCAGCAAAATTATTCACAATCAAATGACTCCCAAAAGGATCTTCAGATAATCTCTTTAAAACTTGATGCAATAAAAGCAGAGCTTGATTCAATGAGTCAGAGAATAAGAAAGATTGAGGAGATTGCAGAAAAAGAGCAACAGCAGCAGAAAAAATGGTATTGAAATCTAGCAAACAAGTTTCTCATAAAAAAGATAAGTATATTGATGAACCAATTAAAGTCAAAGGATATTATGCAATAATCCTTTTTCTAGCATTGCTGTTTCTTGATAGATTAACAAAAGTCTGGGCAACTAATCTGAAAGAAAGCATTGATCTAGGGTTTATGGCTTTTGCTTACACGACAAATACAGGTGCTGGATTCAGCATATTCCAGAACCAGAATACATTGCTTGCATGGATCGCAGTAATTGCACTGGGCTTGATGATATTCTTTTATGATAAATTCCCAAAATCAGGGTTCATATTAATAATAACAGGGATCATCGGAAACCTTATTGACAGAGTGTCTTATGGATATGTGATTGACTTCATTGACTTTAAATTCTGGCCAGTATTCAATGCAGCTGATGCATTCATCTTCATAGGAGTTGTGATAACAATATTTGTATGGATAAAAGAAGATAAGAATACAAAGAAGAAAAAGGTAAAACCACGCAGAAATCGAAAAAGTAGAAAATAATTAGAATTCATCCATTTCTTGTAGTTTATCCAAGAAACCATTATTCTTTAGCCATTGGACTTGATTTGGCTTGTACTTAAATATTATATCACCTTTCTGGTCTCCATCAAACTCCCACGGTTCAATTAAAAGAACATCATTCTCCCTGACCCATAACTTTCTTTTTAATCTTCCAGGAATCCTGCAGTTTCTTGTCTTGCCATCAAAACATCTTACTCTGCATCTGCTTCCTCCTAGCCTTTGCTCCAATATGCCCAGAATTTCCTTATTTCTTGGAGTCCTTACTCTGAAAGTCTCTTCATTTTCCTCTTGCTCTTGAAATGCCATGAAGAATTGAAAAATAATGCTGTTTATATAGGTTTTGATTTAATTCATAAAAGCACTCGAAGTTTCAACAGATCGATTAAATAAATTTTTAAATCTGCAGATTTCTTCCTCCTTATGGAATATGCAAGCTTCTGGAAAAGGGCATTGTCATTCATAATTGATCTGCTTTTTATCAATGTAATAATAATCTGGCCGTTTGAAGCAAGTATCATGAGCTACAGTATTGAGATCAGAATGCAGGATTTTCCTATGAAAATTTATTTTATTGTATTCATAATATTTATTTTGTCAATGCTTTACTTTACATTTTTTGAATATTACCTATCCCAAAGCCCCGGACAGTTATTGATGAAAATTAAAGTTGAATCTGATAAGGATATCGGATTTTTTAAAAGCCTTTTAAGAAATATCTATCTATTGCCATTATTCCCGTTTTATCTATTATGGATCATTGAACCTTTATACTTGATATTTTATAAGGAGAGATTGCTGGAAAAAATAACCAATACAAGGACAGTTATGCAAAAATCTGAATTATACAAAAAATACAATTTGAGAAAGGTGTAAAAAATGAAGCAAGATAATAAAAAATTATGGACAATGTTCCTGATACTAGGATTGATACTAATAGTAAGTTTGATTATTGCTGCATTTCTTGAACCGGGAGAGGGAATAATAAATTATAACACTGCAATAATCCCTGTCAATGGAGTAATAACAGTAGGTGAATCAAACGGATTTTTTGATGATCCTGTTGTGAGCAGTACTGAAATGATTAAGACAATTGAAAAGATTAAAGAAGACAAAAAAGTCAAAGCTGTTATTCTAGAAATAAATAGTCCAGGAGGAAGCCCTGTTGCAACAGATGAGATCTCAGAAGCTGTTAAATCATTAAAGGCAAACAATATTACAACAGTTGCATGGATAAGAGAAGTAGGAGCTTCTGGAGCATACTGGATTGCAAGTTCAACAGATTATATTGTTGCTCATAGGATGTCCATAACAGGATCAATCGGAGTTTATGGAAGTTATCTTGAATGGTTTGGATTGATGAATCGATATAATGTAACATATAAAAGGCTTGTTTCAGGTGAATACAAGGATACAGGAACACCTTATAGGCCTATGAGTTATCAGGAAGAGACAATGATACAGAAAAAGCTTGATAAGCTGCATGAATATTTCATAAATGCTGTTGCTGAGAACAGGAAACTGCCTGTTGAGAATGTCAAAGAATTAGCCACTGGAGAAATCTTTCTGGGCATAGAAGCAAAAGAATATGGATTGGTTGATGAGCTCGGATCAAAAGAGAATGCATTGAATTATATTGAATTGAAGATCAATGAAAAGCCATTGGCCAAGGAATTCTCCAAAGAAAAAACATTATTTGAAAGCTTAATGGGCATAATGTCAAGAAACTCTTTTTATATTGGAAAAGGAATCAGTTCCTCCCTTATAAAAGAATCAACACTCACAATAACAACATAAAACTAAGAAAAGTGCAAAAATGTCCCTAAAGGAATCCTTAAGAAAACTCAAGGAAAATGAGAAATTGAGTGTAAAAAAAGAAGTAAAGAAAGAATTAAAAAAAATCAAAAAAAATTCCCAGAAATGCATTATCTGCAAAAACCAGCAGGCAAGATATTTTCTTAAAGGTGCAATTTATGGATATTGCAAGAATTGTGCATTAGAGAATTTTTCAGATCTAAGCTATCTGCAAAAGAAATAATGCCTGAAAAATCAAATATATGGTATTTTTTCGTCTGTCTTGATACCGTAAATAATTACATAGCTCCAGAATAGCTTCCTTCTTCTCACTATATGCACAGAGAATCCGGATGCTCTGAATACGTCTTCAATAAATCTGTCATCTGTAAGCCATTTAACATTAGGCAGGATCCAGAAATAGTCAGTATATTCCACAAGGCATATTCTTCCATTCTTAGGAAGAATCCTTGCAATGTCCCTCAAGACCTTCCTGATATCCTGTATATACCCCAGCATACCAACTGAAAATACAACGTCAACATCTTTTATAGAAGGATGGATCCTGTTGATTTGATGCTCATCAAGAATAACAATTACATTCTCTATACCCTGATTTTTTAATCTTCTCTTCAATATCTCAACATTCTTGGGGCTTAGATCAGTTGCAAATACAACTCCCTTTGGACCGACTGATCTTGCAAGATGGATTGTCAAAGTCCCAACACCAGACCCATAATCCAATACTGTTTTATCTTCAAGGTCCTCAAAATAGTTAATAAGCTCTTTTCTAAATTTTTTTGGAAAACTTATGGGCTCGAAGATAACTGATATGCGAGCAAATATGTCATTAATATTTTTTATTGATTCTGGATCATAATAGAGTATTATTAGGAGAAATATTGGAATTCCAAATAGTATAAAGCTCAATCCTAGCTTAAATATGCTGAATGCATTTGGAGAATTCATTAACCATACAGCAACTATTGCAATATATATCAATGAAACAATAATTGGACCAATTTTCCCAAACCACACCTTAAAAGGCCTTGGATGATTAGGCCGCTTAGCTCTCAGCACCGGGACACACAAAATTACTGTAATATACATTAATAATGCCAATGGAACCAATAAACTCAACAAATAAGTATAGCTGCCAAAACCAAAAATAACAACAATAATAGATATTACTGTCTGGAATATTATTGCCTTGTAGGGTGTCTGAAACTTTGGATGAATATCCGCCAATTGCTCTATAAAGAGCTTATCCCTTGCCAATCCCAGCAAAAGTCTTGGACTTCCTATTAATCCACCCGCAGCAGATCCTATTAAAGCCAATGCAACAGCAATTTGAACAAACAATGCAAGGCTGCTATCAAATATTATCGATGTGAATGCTGTCAATGGTGTCTGCATAATTGACAGTTCCTGCCATGGGATTACGCCAAGCATCACTATGGCTAATAACAACCCAAGTACAGAGACAAAAACAGCACTCCAGATTAATGCCCTGGGAATTGTCTTCTGTGGATCATATGTCTCTTCTGCCATGAACGTAGCATTCTCCCACCCAAAAAAAGTCTCAACAATGAAAAAAAGCGCATAAAATATTAATATAAAAGGCATTGAAAAAAATGGCTGATAATTAGAATAATCAATATGCTTTATTCCGAATGCAATGAAACTTACCAATAATAATGTAATAATAACTGCAAATGCTCCCAGCATAACAGCAATTCTATCTGTTCCTAAATAAGCAAAAAAATTCAATATAAGTATTATTAACACTGCAAGCGATATTTTTAGAAAAACTTCTGCTGATGAGGGCAATAGATAATCCAAAGCAGCTACAATCAAAAGTGAATTCATCATATTAATGACTATCCACGAAGTCCAGCCTATAAGGAATGAAAACAATCCCTTTCCATAAGCATGTTTAGTGAAGTCAAATAAACCGCCAGCACTAGGATACATGCTTGACAATTCTCCGAAGCATGCAGCCACGTAAATGGTTATTATGCCTAATATTGTCCATGCAAGAATTGAAGCATTTCCAGCCACTTCTGATGCTAAAGATACACCAAAGAATATTCCAGTGCCTATTAATGAGGTCACTGTAATAGCAAATATAGTCCAAAATCCTAGATTCCTCTTAAGTTCAACCATTAATGTATATCAGACTTTTCATGTATTAAAAAGATTGGTATTATTTCTATAGTAGTAATAAATGTTTTAATATGATTGCTGATAAATAGGAGTATGGCAACCAAAAAGACAAATAAAAGACTAAAGATCAAACAAAAAGCAAAAAAATCCTCTGGATTCTTAGCATCAATAGATCAGCATAGGATGAAGCCTAATGAATATGATTTATTGTTTGAAAAAAAGCTAGCAGAACAATACAAAGAATTCAGAAACCTGAAGGATCATCATCTTCAGATGAGGAAGTTCTTCAGGATATTAGTTGGCTTATTGGTTATAATTGCTGTTGCATTATTATTATTGAGTTTTAATCTCTAACCTATTATATTATTACCAATACATTATCAGAAATACTATTTGAGAAACAGCTATTCCTAGAATTATTCCTATTATGACCTGGAAGAATGAATGACCATAAATTACCTCTATAGGCTTTTTCTTGATTTTCTTAAGCAACAGATTTATTTCTTCTCCATGAATACCGACAATCCTTCTTAATCTGAATGCATCTGAAATGATTATAAGGCTAAAAACTAATGATACAAAAAACAGTCCTGTTAGACCTTGAATATTATATACTGCTGTTGTTATTGCTGCCACAACTGTACTGTGAGATGAAGGCATTCCTCCATTCTTGAGACCTTCTGCAATATCAAGGCTTGTTTTCTTTTTCCATGCTGTTAATCCTGTCTTTATCAATATTGAACATATCCATGCTATAATAAATGCTAGAAAGTAATAGTCAGTCAATATACCTAAAATCAAATTCATAGTATCTTACAATATGCTGAATTTAAAAATGTTTTGAACAAATTTTTAAACTAATAAAAATTCCTCTTAATATGGGAAAAGACTATGATATATTACTGATTCCAGCCAGATATAATAAGAATATTGAATTATCAGATGAGATAATTGCACAATTGCCTGAAAAAATCATGCTATTTGCATCAGTGCAATTCCTGAACAATCTTGATTCAATAAAGCAGCAGCTTGAAGCTAAGGGAAGAAAGATATCGATGAGAGAATCAAAGAATTATCTTTATAATGGGCTTATCAGCGATAAAGGTCAATTGCTTGGATGCAATATGGAGAATTTTTCTTCAAAAGAGGATTTTGATGCATTCCTATATATAGGAGATGGATTATTTCATCCAAAAGCATTGGCTGTAAACAATAATAAGGATATATTCTGTTATGATCCGAAGATTGAAAAATTGCATGTTATCGAGAAAAATCTTCATGATGAATATTCAAAGAGGAGAAAAGGCGCTAAGCTAAAATTCTTGACATCAAAAAATATCGGTATAATAATAACTACAAAGATCGGCCAGGCAAATCCAAAAAGAGCTGAAGCCTTAAGAAAGAATATTTTAAGCAAATGGTCTGATAAAAAGGTCTTCATGTTCTATGCAAATGAATTGAATTTCCTTGAGCTAGAGAATTTTAATTTCATTGACATTTATGTCAATGTTGCCTGCTCAAGAATAGGCCATGATGATATTAAACGAACACCGATGCCAATAATTAATATAGCTGATGCAGAAGAACTAGTTAGAGAATGATAATAACTCATCCTCACATATTGTTTATCCAATTCTCATAATCCGTATTGGAATCGACCCTAAACTTAATAATGCAGGGCATCTTATATGGATGAATTTTTTTTATTTCTTTTTCTGCAACTCCGGCTTTTGCTGTAGATGTTTTCAAGATGCTTGCATATTCTTTATCATTAACTAATTTCTTATTCCAAATATACATTGTGTCAATAGGAAATATATTTGCACAAGCCACAAGTTTTTTCTCGATCATATACCTAGAAATTTTCTTAGCATTTTTCAGATTCTTATGAGTCACATACAAAATTGCAATCATTTTTCCTCCATCATTGCATCAAAGGAGTTGCCATTAATAATACTGAAGACAGGAAAATTATGAAAAATATTATCAATAATATATAGATCATTATCCAGAAAAACCCTAGGATAATTCCCGCAGCCGCCATGCCTTTGCCTTGCTCCTTTGTTTGCTTGATTTGACTAAGGGCAATAAATCCGAAGACTATAGCAAGTATAGGTGCTATTGGAACAAAGAACAATATTCCGAAAATTAGGGACAATATAGAAAATACATTTGTCTGGTTGTTTTGTTTTGCCATTTTTATAGAAATTAATTATTGTTTATATATTTATTGAATATCATAAACGTATATCATGATATTCCTTAAAGACTTTTATCTCGTATTTATTCAGGTAATTCTCTAGTTTTGTTGTGAATAAATGATGCTTGTCTTTTGTCAATACAGTTGATCTTGTCTTTATTGCTGCTGCTATCAATACTGCATCACTTGCATCCGGAACTTCTTTTAATAATCCTGGATCTATTGACTTGACAAATTCCTGTTCCTGAAACCTGTTGCCTGGATGTACATCAATATCAATTATTGTTATCGGATTATTTTTTAGGAATTTCCTTGCATATTCTCTCACTCTTTCATCAACAACATGTTCTTTGAATAAGAATTCATCCACATTAAAGCTTGTCATTGCAACATCCCTTGCAGCAACAAGATCTCTTAGTGCATGATCTTTCTGATGCTCAAATGTATGGATAAAGAAACACGTATCCAAAAGAACATAATCCTTTGCAGTACCCTCTTCAATGCTAATATGTGTCTGTTTTTCGAAGATTTCTTTCATTCCACTCTCTCTATCCTTGGATATACTCCCGGATCCATGAATACTTGTTCTGTTTTTACAGCAATCCCTCTTTCATTCTTTATGATGTCTTCTGCATCCATTAATGCTCTTCCAATCAATATCAGTTCATTCTTTAATGTGAATACTGCAACAATATCTTCTTTATCAATGTTCTTTTCAAGGCTTGTTATTCCAGGAACTTTAAGGAATGCTCCATGACATAAGCTATTGACTGTTGTATCCATAACATAAATCTTCTTTAGATGAGAAACTGCTGACTCTGGTGTTATTAGCATTTTTCTGATTTTTTCAGGATTTCCCTCCTTATAATAATGATAAGCATCTTTAAGATCTGTCAAAGTTACAAGATTGTCTTCATTAAATGGTCCTGCTTTTGTCCTACGTAATTCAACCATATGGGCATTTGTTCCTAAAGTTAAGCCAAAATCATGAACCCATTTTCTAATATATGTTCCTGCCTGTGTTCCGATCTTGAATAAAACATCTCTTCCATCCACATCGATTATTTCTACATAATATACATTTCTCTCCCTTATTTGCCTTTTGACAGCTGATTTTACTGGAGGAAGCTGCATTAGTTTTCCAGTAAATTGCTTCATTGCATTGATTATCTTGTTTTTGTCAAAATCATCATGGATATGCATTAAACAGACATATTCCTTTCCAGCTGTAAGCAACCATTGCATTATTCTTGTTGCCTTGTTAACACCTATTGGAAGAACTCCTGTCACAGCAGGATCAAGTGTCCCTGAATGACCTGCTTTTTCTTTTTCAAGAATATCCTTGACTAATGCTGAGACTTGATGACTTGTGATGCCAGAAGGCTTATCAATATTTATTAGAGAATAGTTCAGCATTTCCTCTATTGATTTTTCTTCTGGAAGCTTTCCAAATTTATTTGAAGATTCATATTCCTTCTTGACTATTATTTCCCTGTTAAGGGATTCAAATGGAAGATTCATTTTTATTCATTATTCATTAGGCTTCATTGTTGGGAAGAATATGACATCCCTTATTGATGCAGAATCAGTAAACAGCATGATCAACCTATCAATTCCTATCCCTAAGCCTCCTGTTGGAGGAAATCCATGATCAATGGCTTTGCAGAAATCTTCATCCATTGGGTTGCTTTCTTCATGGCCTTTTTTCAATTCCTTTGCTTGCTCTTCCAGTAAATATCTCTGCCTTATTGCATCATTCAATTCTGAATAAGCATTGCCTACTTCCCATCCATTGATGTAAGGTTCAAATCTTTCAATAAGCTCAGGATCTTTTCTATGCAATCTGCATAATGGAGTTGTCTCTTTTGGATGATCTACAATAAATACTGGCTGGATTAATTTTTCTTCAACTATCTTGAATAATTGATTCATCAATATCCCTCGGGGCATTTCATCATTATGCTCTATCTTATGTATTCTTAACAATTCCCTCAACTCATCATCTGTATTTTTATCCAGATCTATATTTGCATATTCTTTCATTGCATCTTTCATTGATATCCTCTTCCAGGGCTTTTTCAATTCAATCTCTTTTCCCTGATAGACAATTTTTGTTGTTCCGTACAGTGTCAATGCAATATGATTGTAGATATCCTCCACTAACTCCATTATATCAGTATAATCTGCATAAGCCCAATAAAGCTCTAGCATAGTAAATTCAGGATTATGTGTTGTGTCGATAGATTCATTCCTGAAGACTTTTGCAATCTCATAGACTTTTTCATACCCTCCAACTATCAGCTTCTTCAGATAAAGCTCTAGAGAAATTCTCAGATATGCCTTCATATTAAGCTCATTGTAATGGGTTGTAAAGGGCTTTGCTGCTGCTCCGCCATATATTGGCTGTATTATTGGAGTCTCAACTTCCATAAATCCTCTGCTGTCAAGAAATTCTTTTATAGCCTTCAGAATCCTGGATCTTAAAGCAAATCTTTTCTTTGAAGAATCATCCATTATCAAGTCAAGATATCTCTGCCTGTATTTTATCTCAGTATCTTGTAATCCATGATATTTTTCTGGCAATGGCCTTAAAGCCTTGCTTAAGAATTGCAGCTCAATAACACTTATTGTCAGTTCTCCTGCTTTTGTCCTGAATATCTTTCCTTTAACACCGATAAAATCCCCCATATCCAACAATTTTAATTCATCATAATTAGCATATTCTCCTTCATTGAAATACAATTGTATTTTTGCATCATTATCCATTATATGCATGAAAGTGATTTTGCCAAGTCTCCTCAATCCTATGACTCTTCCTGCAGTTATAGCTATATCATTAGTATGTTCTTCTGGCTTTAAATGAGAATATTTTTCCTGCAATTCCTTATTGTTGTGCTTTTTCTCAAACCTGTAGGGAAGATCATTTTTATCTTTGATCTCATTTAGCTTTTTTATTCTTTCAGCTATCAGGTGATTTTCCTTCCCTAATCTGTTTTCAACATCCTTTAATGGCTCCACACTAGAATGATTAATCGAATATATTTAAAAGTTGCGGTTTTTAATGTCACATATTACTATTATGACATTAGCGTCTAGCGAACTTTAATATTAATCTTTCTATACCAAATAACTCGAGAAAACATCTAAATAATAACCTATGTGAGCACGCTAATATTAGTAGTTAAAATTATGCCACAAACAAATCATCAAGTTCTTGCTTTGTTAGTTTCTGCTTGTTCAATATTGTTACTGCTGGCTGTTTCCTGAGATCAACAATGCTTCCATGAATCCGTTGCTCTTCTTCTATTATGTCCTCGTACATTTTATCCCCCAACAAAAATACATAGAGCTACCTATAGGAAAAACAATGTATGATGATTTAACTCACTTTTCCTCCTGAATCATTTCATCAGGCTCATATTCAAGCTCTTCTTCTGTCCAAAAGTCTTTTATCATTTTTCCTACCTAAACATTAAAAAAATACTAACTGCTAATAGTAATAATATCAGCAGATACATCACAATGCCTAGCAAAATATTAGTGAGATATATTATTTCATTCTCCATAACAACAGTGTTGTTATTGGAGTAATCACTAATATCTTTTAAAGTCATCGCCCCAGTCTATAAAGTAATATAGATACACAACTATTTAAATATTATGAAAGTTTAACATAATCAAGAAAACATATATGATAAAATATCACTTTTCTATAATATTTTTAATTTTTCTGTTAATTCATCAATCTTATCTTCACTATCAGGGCCAATAGCCAAACATGTTGTTGTTCCTGCAGGAATTGCTGTAAGGCCCGCATCTGTAATCAATGCTGTTATTAATCCTTGCTCTTTTGCCTGCTGATTGAATTTATGCAACTCCTTAAAATCTGCAACTTTAAGAACTATCTTTTTCATGCCTTCACTACGCCATTCCTTAACAGTTGATTTATCTGATCTTAATACTGCTTCAACTGATGCATGAGCAACTTGAGAACATGCTTTCCCTTTGGGTAATTTTAAGTCATTTCTAAGAAGAATAACTTGTTTGTATTTACTCATTTCTTTTCTCCATGTGTTCATCAAATCTTTGTTTTTTTCTATGTAAATAATTTTCTGTCACACCTTTATACATCCACTCACATAACTTTCTTGCCTCATCACCATAATATCTACAAACATAAATATTTCTGTTTTTATAAATCTGATGCATTCCCAATCCCAACTCATTATTCAATTTTACCTGTAGACTTTCTAAAAACAGCAATGTACCTACAAATGTAACTTTAATTGTGTTAGGTTTGTTGAAATGAATGCTTCCATCTCCATCAAAATACCCTCTTACAAAATGTCTTAATTGTGTACGTGTTATATCTGGAAATTTCAATATCAAACTTTTTTTAGGAATACATCCTGTACTAATCAAATCTTCAACTATTATCCTATTATTTATTCGTACGACTGCGGCATCCTTATATTCAGTTATGGGCGCATCGCTTTTGAGTAATTTCTTGATGAGATATAAAATTTCTTTATCTTTTATACTCAAATGTATGCTAGCCTCTCTTAAGTTTTTCGATATGTTCCCATCACTAAAGAACCACCCTAAAACATATGCAGTATTCTGATTCTTCTTCTTAAAGAAATTGTTATCTATGCCATAACTTCCATCTCTAATTTTTCTTTTTAGTCCTATTTTTGCAGCCTTATGATTTATTGAACTTTTAGTTCGTTTCGAAAACAACTCATATATATTTGCGTTTTTAGGATAGACTCTTTTTAATAAGTTGATTTCTTTATGTGTCCAAGTATTACGCTTCTTAGTTAAATTATATTTTCGCATCCATTTCTGTATTGTACTAGAATCAACTTTCTGCTCTTTAGCAATTTGTAAATATGATTTTGCATACAACTCTTCAGTTAAATATTTTTTAGATTTATATTTTTTCATTTCACCCTCCTGTTGGATGAAAAAATTAAATAAAAATATTTAAAACCGATGTATTAGTTAAGCAAACTCCTAATTTCCCTTTTGGCAGCTTCAAGTCCTGTCTTGCTAATATTACTTGTTTGTACATGCTTAATAGTTATTTTAAGAATTTAAATATTTATTGAAAATTTTGATAGAAATTAATTCTTATACAATTCCCAGACGATTCTTGCAATGCTTCCTATGCAGAGAAACATTATTAAATAATTTTCAAACTCGACTGGGATTCCAATACCGAATAAGCTTTCTTTTCTCTGAAGACTAATGAATGCTAAGAAAAATATTATTGCAAATATGATCATCAAACCAACCATCACTACAATCATTCTCTTATTAGCCATATATCTACTAAATAATGGTTATATATAAAGTTTTTTAATTATCAAGGTTATCTAAAACAATGTCTTTCATGCATGATAATTCAAATAATGTGTTGATATCATTTTTTTTCAAAGAATAATTATACGCTAATGCAAACGATAGATATGTCAATTCCGGATGACCCGTACTTGCTGAATAATCAAATAACTCGAGATATTGGCTATTGTTAAATAATTTCCAAAATACACCATACTTAACAAAATCCATGGGCTTCTCAATGTTATCCAAGATAGAAGATAGGTTATTGTAAATTTTTTTAAAATCATCGTAATAGTGATTTCTATCAGTATTGAAATATCCTTTTTTATGAAGATTCTCCTCTAACTTATCAAATTGTCCAGATACCAACCAGAATCCGTTCTTTGTGTCATCAGGATTGATTTTCTTCATATCATACAAATCAACTGTGTTTTTTCTATTCATTTTATCACCTATGCAACCATACTATAATTATTAATCGTATTCTCTAAAGTATCTATGTTGTTTTTTCTGATCTTAACGAATTCTCCCTGTTTATCAACAATGTTTTCCTCTTTTACGAACCTATCAAGAGTATCATATAGGGCGCTCTTGCTCATGTAAATATTATATTCATCCTTAATCATCCGCAATGTATCTTTTACTGAACCATTCGCATATGAAGATAAAAGATCATTCATAAATATATCATATTTATTATCGCTCTTTAGTCTCTTGGTAGAATATTTTATTAATGTGCTGTATTTCTTTGGAACATCACTAGATACTTTTGATTTTACTTTTGATTTTGCAGCGCCCAATGCAAACATATACATTATATTACTTGCAATATCCGGATTTAAACTATTTTGATCTGATCCATCATAGTTCTCAGTAATATTATTGTTAATATATTTATATCCCTTTAATATTTTATTTGGCTTGTCTTCCATTATTGAATGAACAAGTTGATCAATATTATCGTAGGTGTATCCGTTTTCTGGATTCACGAATTTTTTATCTTTAGTATATAAATATTCTACTAACCTGACTTGAGTCTCTGATTTATACAATAATAGTTTTTGTCCAGGTGTAATGTAATCCCATTTGATTCCATCTGGACCTTTCTTTACTTTTCCGTTTACGACTTTTCTATTATCTATTTTTGTGTGTTTTGACAATTCTGGATCGGAATTATTATTCTCATTTAATACTCTTTGTTCTTCATGTGTTTTTATTAATTCTTTTCCTTTGACTCCAAGATAGTCTGAGACAATATTAAGGGTGTTATCCCCTTTCTTCACCTCAACATATTCACCATTCAAAACATTTGCCTGAATCATTACTGATTTTTGTTTTGAAGGATTCTCTACAATAATGCTTTTATCATTGCAATCAATATTAGTTAATATAACAGATGTTATTCCAGCTGTGACGCCATATGTTATTAGCGATTTGTATGGATGAGTAATTATTTTGTTTATAATATTATTAAATTTCCGGCTGCTTGATTTTATTGCTTTTTCAAGACTTTCTTTTGGCTCATTAAATTCTGGATGATAAACATAATCGTCAAACATTATCGGTTGTTTCTTCAATGTAACATCGTTTTTTATTTCTCGAGATTCTGACACTTCTTTGCCTGCACTGAAGGCATTATCATCTTTCATTAAACAATTTTTTGCCATTTCAACTGCTCTGTCTAGATGACCAAATTGATAATCAAGAGGTCCAAATTCAGTTGCTGGAACTAATTCTTCTCTTAGACCTTTTGCATATTCAATGACCTTGGATGAAAAATCATTTATTCTCAAATTTACAGATTTAATAAATTCTTTTAATCTGTTTTTCTTTGGTGCAACTATTTCTGAAGATAATCTAAAATTTTTCATAATCTCTCCTACTTTTGGATAAATTGGTCCGTGCATATACAATTCATAAAAAGGCTTTCCATATGATTTTGATGTACTATATAGATTATCCTCATTCTCTTCTGTGTCGGTATTTTCTGATTCATCCTTAAATTTGTTTTTGGGTATTACTGATCCAAATCCAAAACTCGGAGCAAAAAGAGTGTCTTTGCTTTCAGTAGGATATAATATAGATATATCATCGTAAACTGAGGTTGGAATATCACCTAATCTTATTTTAGGATCCTTAAAAAGAGTTTTAAAATATTTAACTACCATTCAGTACGGAAATTTTCCACCATTTATAAAGTTTATGATTATTCAATACTCAATAGTGGTAACTTAAATGATACTTAATATTCCCCTAACCGCTTCTGTTTACTATCATACTTCTCTAGATACTTAGGAGGACTTATTGATTTGAATTCATAGCCATGATCCTTTAACATCACGAGTGCATTCTCAGAAATCCTTGGGGTTGCAATAATTCCTCTAATGAAGTTTTCCTCAACACCTTTGGATTTCATTATCTTATGAATATACCTATGCAACTGGCTTACTGCCTTGAAATCAGCAAAATCCCTCTTGCATTCAATAACAACTATTTTTCCATTCTTATCATTTCCAAAAACATCAATAAACCCAAACTTTGTATGCTCTTCCCTGCTGAATGGCTTAAATCCTTTTTCAATCAATTCAGGATTCTCATATATCATATCAGACATGTCTTTTTCAGAGCCTTGGACAAGTATCTTTCCAGGATCCTCAAGCAAGTGATTAGAGACAAAATGTATTCTCAATAATTTTATATCCATAAAATCCTTCAAAAAAAGATTTCTAGATTTTAAAAAAATCGCATTATTATCCTCAATAAGCTTATGTTCTGTATTCTCCTTCATATAATTTATAGGATTCACGCCATTTGGCTGATGGACAATCAATGTCTTGTCCTGCTTTATCACTATCAACCTATCGCCCTCAGGAAGATAGCTCTCGACTTTTCCATGATACCATACTTCACATCTTGCGGCAATAATGATCAACTCATTCCTCTCAAGAGCATTCATTATCTGTGATTCATGATTAATTATTTCATTGCGCATGATCTTGGTAATAGAAAACGTTATATAAATCTTTTCAGTAGGCATAAGGCTTCATCCTAGAAAATTTGTATTCTTAATATTTTTTCTTATTCGTCTATAATGTTTTTTCTATATTTTTATTCTCTAAAGACATAGTTTTCTCCTCTTTTTCATTAAGAAATATTTTTTATCAAACATTTTTTGAGATTTCGATATAGCTGTAGCTATATCCCCAGTATTTTTTTCCGTTATAGAATTAAGATTTTTTCCAACGTGGAATTCCTAGTTGTCCAGCCCGCCAGTTGTATAAGAACTCCTTTATGTTATAACAGATGACCTTTATAGCCAATTCTTTTCTTTGATACCACTTCTTTAAGCTTCTGAGTGTGCTATTCCATCGTCTTTTCATTGATGAAAAGACCGATTCTATGATGCTTCTGCAATTGTACGCTTTCTTAAATCCTCCCTTGTGTTTGATGAAGCAGTCAACCATTACTTTCCATTCCTTACTGCCTTTTGATTTTGGTGTGCTGTTGCTTTTTACTGCGATGTATGGTTTTCCTCCACGTTCTCCTACAAGTGTGCAGTTTTTTCTTGAGAGGTATCCTGCATCAGCTACGAGTTTGCGTAAATATTTTATGTTACGCAATATCTTCTCTAGTATTGGACAATCATTTTTCTTATGGTTTGTTATATGATAATCAAGGATATACCCCTGATTTATATCTATAATTATGTGAATTTTTATGCAATCTTTCTTGCTATTCTTTCTCTTTATTCGTATATCAAACCATAAACTGCTGTTCCTTGTAGACATGCCTGTGCTGTCTGTGGCTGCACACAACTTTTTGCCTAACTTTCTAAATGTTTTTCTGATTATTCTCCGTATTTGTTTCATAGTCACTAAATTCATTGCTTCATGAATAACACTATGGGTTGGCAACCTATCAACATTCCAAAGTTTGAGAAGGAACTCTTTGTTGGCCTTAAGTTTTGCTTCAACTCCATCAAATGTGCTACACCAAAAAATTTTTAGTATCAAACACATCAGGACTACCCGTGGCAAGTGTGGTTTGCCACGAGGGTCGACAGACCAAGGCTCTGGAAGTTTACTAATAATTTTCCAAAGCTCTTGACTAAAAAGTCTATCTAGGTCTCTGTTGACAAAGGAGGTGATGGCGGGATGGACTCTTTTCAAAGAAGAGCCCATTTAAATCACCTCTGATTATTCTCTAGAAACAACTTAGAGTTAGGGATTTATATTTTTTCAGGATGAAGCCTAGGCATAAGAAAAATTTATAAATACCCTCCTTTTCCTATGATTGAAAGATAGTTTGGTTGCAAAACGAGACTATGCTGGATATAGAGATAATTCTAATTCAGCTTATACTAATGAGGTAATAAAATGGCTAGAAAATACAGTGGAGCAAAAGGAAAGGCTGGAAGTAAAAAGCCTATAAAGAAAACTGTTCCTAGCTGGAACAGGTATTCAGCAAAAGAAGCTGAGATGTTGATATTGAAGCTGCAAAAAGAAGGCCAAAGCCCTTCTCAGATCGGACTGCATTTGAGAGATGTTTATGGAATCCCTGATATAAAAGTGTTATGCGGAAAATCAATAACAAAGATATTAGATGATAAAAAATCATTAAATCCGATGCCTGAAGACCTTTTGGCATTGATTAAAAAACTTATAATGATCAAGAAGCATCTTGAAGAGAACAAGCAAGACAAGGTTGCTTTAAGAGGAATGCAGATCACAGAAAGCAAGATCCAGAGATTAATCAAATACTATAAGAGAACAGGAAGATTAGCTAAGGACTGGACTTATGATGTAAGTAAGGCAAAGCTTTATGTATAATGGCAATTATTTTTTTTAATGATAATTCCATTGAAGTACCAGAAAACAGCAGTATTATAGAAGCCTGTGAACAGTTAGGCATAAGCTTTGGCTGCATGAATGGCTTCTGCAGAACTTGTGAGGCATATATTCTTGAAGGCTATGAAAATCTTTCTCCGCTGACTGAAAAAGAATCAATGCTAAAAGACAATGAAGGACTATTATGCCAATGCACTGTAAATAAGGGATTAATAAGGATAAAGCAAAAATATTTAAACTAAACAAAAAGCCTTTCAATATGCAAAATTATGAAAAATTCAAGCAACACATCAAGAGTTCTGCTGAATCATTTAATTCTATACCGAAGAATGAATCAATAAAAGTCATAGGGCATTTAGACGCTGATGGAATATGCAGTTCAGCAATAACAGTCAATGGATTAATAAAGATGAACAGGAAATATTCATTGTCAATCCTTCCTACCTTGACTGATGAATCATTGAAATTGCTGCAGGATGAGAATGAGAAATATTTTGTTTTTGTTGACCTAGGATCTGGATCAATCGATAGCATAGGAAAGATTCTTGATAATAAAAAAATATTCATCCTTGATCATCATCATCCTCAATCGGATGTTATCTATGAAAATATTGTTCATGTTAATCCCCATTTGTTTGACATTGATGGATCAACAGAGATTTCTGGTGCAGGAGTTGCTTTTCTTTTCACAAGAGAATTAGTTGATAATACTGACATGGCAAGAATTGCTATTGTCGGCGCTATCGGGGATGTTCAGGAAAATAATGGTTTTCAATTGCTTAATGATGAGATATTGAAGATTGCAATTGAGAATAACCTTATTGAAGTCAAGCGTGGCTTGAAATTTTTTGGGGTCCAGACAAGGCCTATACATAAATTATTGCAGTATTCATCTGATATTGTTATTCCTGGCATAACAGGCTCTGAATCTGGAGCTATTAATTTTCTATTAAGTCTTGGCATTAATCCTAAGCTGAAAAATGGATTCAAGAAAATCAGTGACCTGACTCAGGATGAGCAAAAAAAGCTTATTGCAGGGATTATTATGAAAAAAGATATTAATAGCAAAGAGATATTCTGCAATAATTATTTATTGATAAATGAAGTTGATGATTCTCCATTTAGGGATGCAAAGGAATTTGCAACATTGCTCAATAGTTGTGGAAGGCTTGGAAAAGCATCTATTGGCATTGGAGCATGCCTTAATGATAAGAAAATGAAAAATCTTGCTGTTGAGAATTTATCAAGCTATAGAAGAGAGATCGTAAATGCAATCAATTGGTATAAGGATAATCCTGATAAGATAATAAAGAAGAAGAATTTCATAATAATCAATGCAGAGGAAGAAGTGATGCCGACAATGATAGGAACTCTCGGATCGATATTATCTAAAAGCCCTGATATTGAGAAGAACATGTTTATCTTAAGTCTTGCAAGAAATGATGACAATACAACAAAGATCTCCTTGAGGATCACTGGAAATCCTGAGAATGTTAATCTGAAAGAGATCATCCAGGCTATTATTGAGAAGATCAATCATGGCAGTTCAGGAGGGCATGTCTTTGCCTCAGGAGCAGTCATCGATACTGATTATGAAGAGAAATTCATTGGGGCTGCATCAGAGGTCTTTGAAGCCATAGCAATGGAAGAACGAATATAACTACTTCTAAGTAACAAATAAATCGAAAACTTTATAAATACAGACATTTAGCATACTTGTAGGGGGTTTAGAATGTGCGGATGCCATAGCATTGATGAACATGTAGAAGACACATATGTCTCAAACAATAATCAAAATAGTAATTATCAGAGTAATAGTTACATAACATCTACACAATATAAGGATTAGGAGGATAAAATGAAACAAACTTTATACTTAAACGACACTTGCTATGACATGAGCAATAAATCCGATCTAGCAAGTATCGGCAAAGTTAAATTAATCATTGGCAATTTCAGTAATAAAATAACAAAATTAATTGAAAGTTATAAATCAAGACATGCTGAAAAGTATCAACTAAATTTAACATCAGAGCATGCATATCAAAAACTAGGAGGGTAAAAATGAGCAAAAGCGGATTAATAGGATTAATAACAATACCGATAGCGATGGCTGGAATGATAAGTGTAGGTCATGGAATCAATGACTATAATTATTTTGATGCAAAAACCATGACAAGAGAAGTATATGAACAAAATACTAAAGATCTATTGCATTTAACATTAGGCACAGGCGCCTTTTTAGCATTAATGGGATTTGGAATATATCAAGAAGATAAATACTCATTAAAAAAACAAGCCGAAACATATCAAAAAAAATGAACACCTTCCTTAAAATCTTAATAATCGGAATCATATTTGCTCTAGGATTCTTTAGCAGCAATATCTATGCTGATCTTAACATTGAGAATCCTGATCAATTTGGTTTAGTTGATGTTAAGGAGAGTCCTAATGATTGGATCAAGGAAAGTCAAATCCTTGTTTATAATAGCCAAGTCATTCTTGATCTGAAGAATGCTGAATGGGCAACCTTTACAGACACTCATAGTATGGAGCCTGTATTAAGTTCAAGGGCAAATGCAATTGAGATAAGACCTAAAAGTGTTGATGATATTAAAGTCGGAGATATCATAAGCTATAAATCAGAATATGCGGATGGAACAATAATCCATAGAATCATAGAAAAGAATGAAGATGAGCAAGGAGCTTATTTTATCCTAAAAGGAGACAATAATCCAAGCCCTGATCCAGGAAAGATCAGATTTGAACAAATACAAAGGGTTGTTGTAGCGATTGTTTATTAAAATGAAAAATCCCTTATTATATAAAATAGTTGACAAATTATTTCATGCTGTAAATGATAAGGCTCCTGAATTTATGCAAAGTCATCCAAAGATTTCAGCAGGAATATACGGTGCGGGAGGAACATTTACAGTATTAAGAGGAACACAGTTATTAACAGAAAGATTATTGCCAGATTTCTATAATTCAGGATTTAAGACAATTGAAGAAGTATGCATAGCAGCAACTATAATTGGTGGAGTAGCATATGTGAAGAATAAATTCGGCACATTCAAGGAGATGAAAGAACAATATCCTGTATATACCCCGGGAATGACAGCTACTTGGATCACATCTCTAGGAACAGCAATGTATGATATCATGAAGTAAAAAAACTTATAAATACCTGATTTCTCTTATCAATCATGATACTAGATGAATCTGAAATTGATGATGCTAAGCAGGCTGGAAGGATAGCAGCCAAAGCAATTACATTAGGAAAATCATTGATCAAGCCTAATGCAAGAATGGTTGAGGTTCTTGATAGTGTTGAGTCTTTCATCAAGGATCAGGGTGCTGGAATGGCTTTTCCTGCCCAGATTGCAATTAATAATATTGCAGCACATTATTGTTCTTTAAAGGATGATCCTACAACATTCAAAGAGACTGATATAATAAAGCTAGATCTTGGAACTCATATTAATGGGATTGTTGCAGATACAGCCATAACTGTAATATTTGATGATAATGAAAAATATGATGAATTGAAGAAGATCAAGCAGGCTTCTGAAGAGGCATTGGAAAATGCCATTAAGATCTTAAGACTAGGAATCACTTTAGGTGAAATAGGATTAATAATCCAAGAGAGCATTGCAAAGCATGATTTGAGCCCTATAAAGAACCTTTCAGGTCATGGTTTGGGAAAATATTCAGTCCATGAACATCCAACTATACCAAATTTTAATACAAATGATAAGACTGAATTAGAGGAAAACCAATTGATTGCAATTGAGCCTTTTGCAACCAATGGGCATGGAATGATCTATGAGAGCAGCAATCCTACAATCTTCTCTGTACATAAATTCAAGCCAGTAAGAAGCCAATTCGCAAGGGAGATTTTAAGAGACATCCAAGCCTTCAATGGACTGCCATTTACAACAAGATGGCTTAATCACTCTGAAGCAAAGATAAGGCTTGCATTCAATGAATTAAGAAATGTCGGAATACTGCAGGAATTCCCTCCATTGCTAGAAGTTAATAATGGCCTTGTTAGCCAGTCTGAGCATACAGTAATAATCAGAGAAAAGCCAGTAATAACAACATTAAGAAAATAACTACATATACATGAATCTATTATTGAATTCCTGCTCTTCTTTCCTTCTTATCATCTTATAATCACAGAATTGGCATTGGATGATCTCATAGACTTTATGATGATTATGCATGATCTCAATATGATTTCCGTGAGGCTTCTTGCAACTAGCGCATAATTCACCGATGTGTTGTTCTCTTATAACGTGAGGCATCATCTAAATTCATGTTAACTATATATAAATATTGTGAATGACAAATTATAGGTAAAGACATTAATATTCGTAATAAATTGTATGTCTTTACCTAATAAGCAAAAGACAATCACTTCCGATAATTAATGTCTTTTGCTATAGTAAGATTTATCATAATCTAACTACACATTAACAAAAAAAAAGCAACACTGCTACATATTACTCAGCAGTAAATATTATAAATGAGTTAAGATTTCTGTCCTTATGAGCATCCAAAGCATCTTAAATATCATAATGAATCCTAAGAAAAATGTATTGATAGATCTAGATGATTCAGTTTTTGATTTCAAGCCTAGCCATGCTAAATCGATTAATCAATACATTAAAGGATTTCTCGGTATTGACCTGAATCTACAACCTAAGCACATGGTACAATATAGAGTAAGTAAAACACTGCCTTTAGTTGAGAAGGGCATTACATCAGCAGATATACACAATTCTTTGAGATATTTAAGCAATACTCCTGAATTTACAAATCTGCCTTTGATAGAAGGATTTTATGAATTCTATAGGTTAGTAACAAATAACTTCAAAGATATTGATAGATTTTTCTTTGTCACATCAAGAAGTGATGTTTTTTATGATGACCATATCACTAAAACAAAAAAGAATCTTGAGAGCAGAGGCATAAGATTTAATGACAATAATCTAGTTTTCAGGTATGACAAAGAAAATTTTAGCAGAGAAAATAATATAGAGTGTACTATAGAGGATAATCTTGAAATACTCTATAATATGAATAATCATATTTACAAGATTATAAATAATCAACCATGGAACCATATGACAGATCTAGACAAATCAAATCTTAGCGAAGAAGATTATAATAGGAAAGTTGAATTAGTTAATGCTATAGATTCATGTGACAGAAATCTTCGTATAGACAATTACAAAATCTTTCTTAATTCATAATCATTTAGTCTTCTCATAGATCTCTCTTAGAAATCTTTCTATTGTCTTGATTATGTTTTCTGGCTGAGTCTTTAATATTGAGGCTGTTCTAATCAAGATCTTATCATTGCCTTCATCAGTTGATTCTGTGGATTCTAGCTTGAATGGCTCTTGAGAATTTTTCTTAACTATTTTTTTCCATTTCTCAAAAAGCTCCTCTGTTCTTGCCGGGATTTGGTTAATTTCGCAATTAAGTATCTTTGCAATTTCATTTAATGAATTTCCTGCATCGATTTTTGTTTTTTCTGCTGCTGTTCCTGCTGTAAACTCAATCCTTACAACACCATCCTGTATTTTTGATGTTTTCAAAATCTTTATCTGACCTACATCTCCTGTGATGTCAAGATGTGTTCCTCCGCATGCCTCAACATCAAAACCTAGAATTTCAACAACCCTCAGATCTTTTCCCGGCACAGCTCCTCCTTGGTATAGCCTAAATCCATATTTTGCTTCTGCAACATTTCTTTTCATGAATGATTTATACACAGGAAGATTTTCCTTAATTATTCTATTTGCAAGTTTTTCAATATCTTGAATCTGTTCTTCAGTCAAATTCTCATAATGAGTAATATCAAGCCTTGCCTTCTCTAATGTCTTAGATGCACCTGCTTGCCAAATATGGTTGCCAAGGATTTTTCTGCATGCCCCATTCAAAATATGGGTTCCTGTATGATGCTGAGCAAGCTGTATTCTTCTATCAAAATCTATTCTTCCATGAATAGTCTGATGCTCTTTAAAATCAACCTCTTCAAGAACATGAATTATTACTGATCCTTGCTTGAAAACATCAAGTACTTTGCATTTATTTAAACTGCCTATATCGTGCAATTGCCCTCCTGATGTAGGATAAAAAGCAGTCTTGTCAAGTATAATTTTATAATTATTCTCCTCTATATCATGAATTATTCTCAGCACATTTGCCTTAAAGTCAACCAGATCAAAATGTTCAAAATACAATGCCTCTGTATGGAATTCATCAACATCATAATGCTTTTCCTTTTTTGTTTGAGTGATGTTTTCTTTATTAACATGTTTTTCTGTTACTAACGCATAAAAGTTCTCCGGCACAATTATTTTCATTCCAGTCCATTCAGCTTCTTTAGCAAGCTCTTCAGGATCAATGCCATTGCTGTCATAAAGTTCTATTAATTTATTAACATCCAATGATTGTTTTTTAGATATTATGTTTTCAATAATTGCCTTTGTCCTTTGCTTGTTTTCATAATATTTTTTCTTTTCATATTCAAGAATCTCATTCACTTCATTTACAGATTCCTGTAATTCTGGAAATATTGGTTCAAGGAAAATCGCATGTATTCTTAATAGTTTTTTCATATCAATTTCCCATTTGAACTTATCTATGAATGACATCATTCTTCTGAAAATAACCCTTAAATTATAGAATCCGCCGACATTGCTTGGCAATGCACCATCTGTTATTGCTAACAGCAATGCTCTGGAATGCTCTGCAATGCTATATATAGCTGTCATTGGAAGTATTTTTGATTTCAATTCCTCAACTGATAGGCTGAGATTGTCTGCTATTGATTTCCAGGCTTTATTGATGTCTGTTGATTCATCAAGATTCAATAATGATGCATATGGTGCAACGCTTCTGAAAAGCTCTTGATCATAATCTACTTTTGTTGTCTCAATAAGATATTCCAGAACTGTTGGAAATACTGCATCATATGATGTTGCTGTCCCTTGGCTAAACCATGCAATCCTCTCCATTCCTAATCCCATGTCAAGAACCTTAATCTTTAATTCCCTATCACCTTCATCTCTATGTTCAAACATCATGTACACTTGATTGAATAATTCTATTCCATTACTGAAGAATTCCATGCATGGCCCATAGTTTGCTGCACCTGCCCAAGCATCTTCATGAAGTATTAATTCATCTTTTGATAATCCAACAACCCCTGTCACATAACTGTAGATATCCATAAAGAATTTCTCTTGATTCCATTCCTCTGGCTTGACAAATGCATGCTGCCCTATCATGACAAATCCTGTTAAATGAGATCCAGTAATGCCAACATTATCAATATCCCCGAATCTTAAACAGAATTGCGGAATAACAAGCTTTTTTGCTGGTGCTTCTACTTCACCTGAAATAACATAAGGCTGGAAAGCAGCTATACTTGCAATAGTGAAATCTGTCGTAGGATTCCATTTAGCAACAACAGGATACCTATTGATTACAGAATATCCTAGCTTATGGAAATGCTCCTTATATTTATTCCATACATCAATATATGACATCCTCTTTCTTGAAGGATTTTTTTCAAATAAAGTAACCTTCTTCATGCATTCAGCATCACCACAAACATCCCTCTTATCAGTAGACCAGAAATATTTATTGCAATTAGAGCATTGCTGTCTTAAAAATCCATTATTCTTTAGAGCATTGACTGCATAATACTTTTCAGGATCTTTAGATGCAATTATCTTAAATTCTTTCTTTAGCTCTTTGTCTGATTTCATAATGAAGAAAGACATAATTTAGAATTTAAAAAATAGATGGTTTTTAGATCAACATCCTTATCCCATTCTCTTCTGGTATGAATGTTACTTCGCTTTTGGGTTTTAATTTGTATTTCTGGACCAATTCAACTGCGGGTCTTCGTTGCGACTCAGACCACGCAAGTATTCTTGGTCACGAATAATTATTGGTTCACAAGAAAATCCGATACTACAAAAATAACTGCTGACGGAATAATAGTATATAATGGCATCGAGAGATTAAAATAGTAACATGGACAGGCCGGGACTTTCAGGCTAGAGCCAATTTTTCGTAACCGAGTGCTTGAGGCATTAGCCTCAACACTCACTTTTTCCGAGGTTTTTTGTAAAAAGCTCTCGCCCTTTGAACCCGGAGCCTCCCCGATTTTGAAAACATGAGTTTTCAAACCTTACTCATGTAAGAGCCAACGGGGCATTATGCCAGGTTTAACTACCTGCCCATTGATGTTCAGATTAGAGATTAATTTATAAAATTTGCCATCGCACTCACGCAATTCAATTGAAATTAGTTATGAAAGTTGTCAGGCTCACACAGCTATCGTTTTGGAATATGTACCGAGTTATTTTTCATGGATAAATGTATCCTAAAGTTCGCTAGCTGACAACTTTTTCACATAATATAATATAGCACTATTCATCACAAAATATATAAATAGTCATTATCCTCGCTTATTGGTGATAAATATGGCTAAAAAGACTGTTAGTAAAGATCAAAAAAAGAAGGAAGTAAGTTCAAGCAAGGATGAGCAAGTGGGTTTTCATAAAGGATCATTAAGCACTCTAAGCAAGGAAAGAGCTGAGCTAGGAAGGATCCTGCAGATTATTGAGCAATTAATGCAGATGCATGTTGCTGCCTTGAATGAATTAGGTGTTGACCTGACAAAAGAAGTAGAGCAGATGAAGACTGAAACAAAGATGCAGAATAAGAAAAAACCTATTGAGGATGTTTTATGAGGAAAGAAAAGAATAAAAAGATTTTTCTGATAGGATTCGCTTTGTTCATTGTACTTTCAATGACATTGAGTATTTTCGCAGTCATCCTTGATAATCCTCAGGATAATCTGAAGTATGGAAAACAAAAATTCACAATAACAAATACAGGATATAGCACTAAAATAAATGGCAAAGCAATGGAATTTACATCTTATCCATCAGAGCTTGAATACCTTAATATTTCTTCAGACATCAAGCAATTATTAGGCAATGCTCAAGCCATTACTTTTTTGTTTGACCCTAATTCAAGCAAGGAAGATTTAGTCTATCTGGATTCAGCAAGGTTTGATCTCCAAAACAAATATCCTAAGCCAGTATTGTATGGGATAACACAATCATCTTTAACATATAATATCCCTGAATTAAGCTGTAGCAACACAACTACCTATAATCCAATAATATTCTTTAATATAAGCTCCTCTCTATCAATTACAAATAATAATAATTGCATTATCATCAACTCTAAATTAAGGGAATTGATAGCTGTTGAAAACAGGCTGTTGTATCAAGCCTATGGGATAATGAGTTAAAATGCGCAAATCTAAAAAAATAATTATAATTGCAGTTGTTATAGCATTAGTAGTTATCGCAATCTTCCTTTTAATAACATTTAACAAAAAAACTCCAAGATATGAAAAATTAGCAAATAAAGTAACGTATAATTATTACGTGTTCAACAAAGGCCAGGATAATGCGTGGTATCTTGACCTTAACATAAGAAATCAGCTCTATACAATCCCATTTTATTATACACCGTTTGATGCAGAAGATATTTATATTGATAATAACACTATAAAAACTATGGCGTTATATTTGAATAATAATCCTAGAGGAAATGTATATGTAAGTGTTGACCCATATCAGACAACAAAGATTGTTATTGCTGGTGTTGAAATATCAAGATTATTAGGGGATAAATATGATATTTTCAATTTTAATGTAAAGTCTGCAATATCAAAAGAATATAATGATACATTATACCCGTTTATTACTTGCAAAGATGCTCATTCAAAATTAATGGTTGTAATGTTTAATATTTCAGATAAAAACAGCATAACTTCAAATAATAATTGTATTGTTTTGAATTCAAAGAATGTTGATGAATCAATCAGGGTTGCTGATGCATTCAGTTTCAGGATTTTAGGAATAACGAGATGAATCATGACTCAACATTATTTTACTGAGAAGCCAAAATCAGTATTCAAAAAAGAAATTTTTCAGGTAAATATTAAAGATTTAATGATTACTATCAATTCTGGTTCAGGATTGTTCTCTATAAAAGATCTGGATTTTGGGTCGAAATTACTCATAGAAAATGCAAAAATATCCGCTAAAGCTACAGTGCTGGATCTTGGATGTGGTTATGGGATCATTGGTATTGCTATCAAAAAGATTTATCCTGATAGCGATGTTTGGATGTGTGATGTTAATGAAAGAGCTGTAAAATTAGCAAAAGAAAACTGTACTGTAAATAATGTTCAATGCACTGTCTTAAAAAGCAATATCTTCAGCAATCCATTATTCAGAGACAAAAGCTTTGATATAATATTATCAAACCCTCCTTTTTCTGCAGGAAAAAAGATCTGCTTTCAATTCATAGAGCAGAGTTTTCATCATATCAACAAGAATGGATCATTGCAGATAGTCGCTCCGCATAACAAAGGTGGCGAAAGCCTCAAGAAAAAAATGCTTGAAGTATTTGGAAATGCGGGAGAGCTTACAAAAAAATCAGGGTATAGGATCTATATAAGTAAAAAATGATTACGGCGAATTTAAGGTTACAGGATGTTGTAGAATATTATCCCCCAAATGATAAGATACACCAAGGAGTAGTCGAAGGTATCTTCGGAAAATACCCTTATCCTATGAAGAAATATGTAAAAATTCGAAGGAAAAATGATAAAAATAAAATTGACATCATGAACATTGAACAATTGTCAATTACCAAAAAATCTGACTTCTATAAGAATTTTCCTGCTCTACAGAAAATTATTAATTGGCCAACCGAATTATTTATAATTTATGAAAAAGAAGAAGATAATACTTTTTTATTAAATGATTTATTTTTGAATGGGTCTGATATCCAATTAACAGGCATACATTTATTGAGTTACGATAATATTTACAATAAAATAGGGGAATTTAAAGAGGCTTTTAACAAAGAAAAGATTTCTATAACATCTGAAAATGATTATGACAGGTTAAAATTAGATTTTGTGTATAATAAATTAATCAATTGGTTTTCAACTGACAAACAAATATTATGCTGCGAACCAGTTTGCAGATTATATAAAATTCCTTTAGAGTTCAACTAATTCATTATTCTCAATATCAACAATTCTTATGCCATAACCGATTTTCAATACTGCCGATAGCATTGCTGAATGCAGTTTTCCTGATCCAGAAATAATGCTTATTGCAATATCCAGCTCAAATATTTTCTCTGCAGCAAAGGATTTTTTTAATTCTGCAAAAAGCGCTTCAGACAATTCTTTAACGCTGGCTTCAGGCAATAGAAGTAATGTAATGTTTTTATTCATTGACTTAAGCTCAGGATTTTCATTAGCAACAAGATAAACCCTATCAAATTTATCAATTAAACTAATTACTTTCTCCTTATTATCATTGCCTATACTAGCTAGAAGTATTGACATTACTTATTACAGCTGCAGCTGTCTCCGCATTCATCTTTGCATTCATCAGCATTGTCAATATCAGCAATCGTCAATTCAAAATTAAGATCCTTGCCAGCCAATGGATGATTTAAGTTCAATGTAATGACATTATCCCTTATAGACTCTACTTTAGCAGGAATATGCTGTCCATGATGTCCTTGTAATACTAAGAATCCATTTTCCTTTACTTGAGATCTTATGTTTTCTGGAATCTTGTCCATAGGAACTTGATGCATTAATTGAGGATTAACATCACCATAAGCATTTTCCTTGCTAATATGGATCTTTTTCTTTTCATTCACTTTCATCCCAACAACAGCATCATCAAATCCCTTAATGACCTGGCTTTTTCCTACAACAAACTTTATCGGACCATTGTTTTTTGAAGCATCAAACTCTTCCCCATTGTCTAATGTCCCAACATAATCCACAGAAACAAGATGACCTGTAGCAACAACAGAAGACTTATCAGCTTTCTTCTCTGTCCTGACCTCTGATTTATTTTTTTGCTCTATTTTTTTCTCTGTCTTTTTCTTTTGAGTCTTAACCATTATCATCACCTATTTTTTAACCTTTTTACTTCCTTGCCTTTTCTATCTTTCCATGAAGCAATGCATTCAATGATTGGCCATTTACTTTAATGACCTGCCATCTTATTCCTGACAGATCGCCTTTTGTCTTTCCCATCTTTCCGCCGATGCATTCTATCATCACTTCATCATGCTCATCAATCAGCTTTATTGCACCATCACCAGGAGCAAATGCTGTCACTTGCTTGCCATTCTTAATAAGCTGAACCCTTACACATTTTCTCATTGCAGAATTTGGCTGTTTTGCCTCTATCTGGGTTTTTTCAAGAACAATTCCAGAAGCCTGTGAAGCGCCCTCTAATGGGTCTGATCTTTTCTTATAATTAGTAACTCTCTTAACAAACCATTTATCATTATATCGAAATAATTTTCTTCTCTTGCTTAATTTTTTTGCTGAATTCAATCCAGATGATTTCTTAGCCATTTTCTCCTCCAAAATTTATCCAATATATTTATCCAATATTACACGACTTTTATCTCCTCAATATCAAAATATTTTTTCACTACACTCTCATATTGCCTTAAGTTTTGGGCTTTTGCTCCAATAATCAGGCCTTTTGTCTTTGTATCATCATCAATTATTGTAACAATCTTGTCTTCAACTGTGATGCTCTTGACTTTATATGGGAAAATAAGGTTTGCAGTGAATTTAACTAAATCATTATTAAACTCCACTATCTTAACCTTTTTTTTAAGCAATTCCTCAATCCTATGAAGATTCACAAGATTTTTTCCCAAGGCCTTGAACATGTCCCCTTCAAACACAATAAATGTCAGCACTTCTTTCATATAAAAGGCATCTTTTACCCTTGCTTTTGTTATATTCTCAAAGAGATTAATAATCTTAATCAGTTCCAAATCATACACTGTTTTTTGTTTTTCCATCATTTTAATATGCCTAAAACAACTATTGAAAACGGTTTCTTGCAAACAGTTCCAAGCTCATCATTAGGAATCTTTGTCTCCAAAAGCTCAATATCTGATATCTTTGAATATCTCTTAAGATCATTCATAAGCATTGGCTGGCAATTGCTTGCAACAAATATTTTTTTCATTAATCCTTTTCTGATATTCTTTAAGACTTCATCTTTTCCTATAACTAGCTTTTTTGATGTAAGATTTTTTCTTATTTCCTCTTCATGCATTTTAATCCTCTGATTTCTTTTTCTTTGTCTTAACCATTAGTCTTGGCAATCCTGTACCAACAGGAACTACTTGATTAATCATAACATTCTCAATCACACTTCTCAAATAATCAGTCTCTCCGCTTATTGAAGCATTAATAATATGCTTAATTGGTGTCTCGAATGATGCTCTTGCAAGCACAGAAGGCTTTTCCTTGACTATTCCATACCTGTTCACTCCAAGCATTGTGCTTGAAGTAGTCATTATATCAGAAATAAGCATTATATGTCTCATATCAACATTCAAGCCTTGCTCTTCAATGACTTTATCAACCTCATTGATTATTGATTGTCTAGCAGCCTCAATTCCAAGCATTCTCTCAATCTCATAGATATCATTTGTTGTTGTCTTGTCAGGATTGACGAATTCAAGCTTGAATATATCCTTAATATTAGACCCTGAAGTTACAATGATGTACTCATCGCCTTTTTTTACAGGCAGCACTTGTTTAATGCCTTTAATGCCATTAATATATACATCCTGTAATTTTTCTTTTAATTTGTAGATATTATTAAGATCATCCTCTTTGGATGTTGACTTTATCACAAGTATATTATCTGCCTCTTTTCCTGGCTTAAAACTATAGCCTTTAGCAAAACTTTTTTCTAAGATCTTTATTATTGCTCCAAGCTTTAATCCAATCCTTTCAAGCTTATCTTGGTCTAGAGCCATGGTCATTTGAGAATCTGCAATATCAATAGATACTTCTTGAATATATTCTTTTAATGTTGTCTCTTTTATTGATTCTGCAATCTTCTTTATTTCCTTGCCTTCTGAGTATGGCTTCTTAAGATACACGTGCATCATTTTTGTGCTTATCTCTGCTCTTCCATCAAGCACTTCAATAATCCTAGGAAGACCTGTTGTTACATTCATCTCAGACACTCCTGCAAAATGGAATGTGTTCAAAGTCATCTGAGTTGAAGGCTCTCCTATGCTTTCAGCAGCAACTAATCCTACTGATTCTCCTGGTTCAGCCAAAGAATTCTTGTATTCTTCATAGATAAGCTCAAGTATCTTCTTGACTTTTGATTCTGAAATCTTTTCAGGAAGGCTTTTTTCAACATCTTCCAATATTTTTTCAGGAATCAGGTCCTGATAATCCTTAAATGCTTTATGCTCCATTTTAATCCTCGCTCAATACCTTATCAATAATCCTTTTAACATTGATTCTTCCATTTTCTGATTTTGTAACATCAACACCATCTTCACCATAAACATATTGAACTATTTTATTGCTTGCATCTCTTACAGTGAAATCATTGTTTATCTTCAAATCCTGCATTGCATTTGCAAGCCTTCTATATAGATATCCGGATTTTGGTGTTCTTAATGCTGTATCCATTAATGAATCTCTTCCTGTCATGCTCATAAAGAATAATTCATGCGGCTTTAAGCCATCTTTGAATCCTTCTTTAATAAAGCCCCTTGCAGCAGGGCCTAAATCATCTTTCTTGAATACAGAAAGAGTTCTTTTATCAAAGCCTTTGCTTATCCTGCCTCCTCTCATTGCCTGTTGGCCTACACAAGCAGACATCTGTGCCAGATTCAACAGATTTCCAGCTCCACCTGATTGTATCATCATCATTAATTCAGAGCTTTTTTTTGCAGTGTCAGCAACAATCTTTCCTGACCTGTTTCTTGCCTTATTCAGTTTTTCTAGGATCTTCAATTCAAGAGTCTCTCGCATGCTTCTTCCTGGCAATGTCTCAAGACTATTTTCCTTAAACTGCCTAATAAGCTCATCAACCTCAACATAAGTGCTATCAATTATGTCAAGAATCTGTTGTTTTGCCTCAGGACCAATATCAATATCTGCAATTCCTGTTGTGAATCCAGTATGAGTCAATACAGCATTTCCAAGCTTAAAGATCTTTCCTAAAAAGTCAGAGCAAAAATCTGGGCCATATTGTTTATAGATATTTCTTAGCAATAATCCCTGTCCTTCTCCAAGATTTGCATTATCTAGCACTCCTGATTTCAATACGCCCCTCTCAATCTTAACTATTGCATCTGGATCTTCCTTGTTTTCCTTGTATTTTTTCGAGTATCCGAGAAAATTGAAATCTTTAGGAATTAATGTTGATATTACCTCTCTTCCAGAAATGATTTCCTTATCAGGAAGTCTTGAAAATTCCGTTACTGCAATGCTTGCAAGCATATCTATTGCTTCTTCTCTTGTTAGCTTAAAGTCTTTTTGTGATAACAAGTACATTCCTGTCTGGGCATCCTTGTTGCATCCGATAATGCTTAATCCATATCTTGGGCTGATTATTTGTGTTGGAACATGCATCAATATTTCAGCCTCTGCTCTTGCCTCTTCTGTCTGTGGAATATGAAGATTCATCTCATCTCCATCAAAGTCTGCATTATAAGGCTCGCAAACAGCAGGGTTTAATCTGAATGTTAATCCAGGAAGGACTTTAATTTTATGGCACATCATGCTCATCCTATGGAGTGATGGTTGTCTGTTGAATATTGAAGTATCACCATCCATTAAGTGTCTTTCAACAATAAATCCTGGCTGGATCTCTTCGAGTAATTGTTCTTTAGTTTCATTTGTGATTCTTTTCCTTTTGCCATCTGGTCTTATTACATAGTTAGCTCCAGGATAAACATCTGGGCCTTTTGAAATAAAACCTTTAAGATATTCAATATTCCATGTGGTTACTCTTTCAGGGACAGTAAGTTTCATAGCAACAACCTTTGGAATACCAACTTCATTTATTGCTAGCTTTGGATCAGGGCTGATGACTGTTCTTGCACTGAAATTTGTTCTTTTACCTGCAAGATTATGCCTGATTCTTCCTTCTTTTGACTTGATTCTTGCTGTCAATGTCTTTAATGGCTGCCCAGACCTATGTCTTGCTGGTGGTAATTGACTTACTTCATTATCAAAGAATGTTGTAATATGATATTGCAATAAGTCCCATAAATCCTCGATGATGATCTCTGGGGCACCTGCATTGATATTTTCAAAAAGCCTCTGATTTATTCTTACTATGTCTCCAAGCTTATGAGTTAAATCATCCTCACTTCTCTCTCCTGATTCAAGAGTTATTGAAGGCCTCATTGTTACAGAAGGAATAGGCATTACTGTCAACACAGTCCATTCAGGCCTTAATGCAGTTGCATTGATGCCAAAAACAGATAAATCATTTTCTGGAATCTTTTCAAGCCTCATTCTTACCTCAATTGGGCTTAATTTCTTTTCTTCCTCTAAGAATGTTGTTGGTTTTTCAAGTGATATCTTGAATTGCTTTGCCTTACAATAAGGGCATTGATAGATTGTTTTTAATTCAACAATCATTTCCTTAATCCTATCTCTTCGTGCTGTTAAGCCACCTTCAAGCTCAACCCTAGTAAGATCTTCATTAACTTTGTCAATCTTCTGTTTCGGAATAAGTATTCTTCCACAATCCCTGCATGTTGATCTTACAAGATCATATATTAATCCAACAAACTTAATATGAATAATTGGTCTTGCTAATTCTATGTATCCAAAATGTCCCGGGCATTCCTTAAGCTTTCCGCCGCATGTCTTGCATTTAAGTCCTGGATCAATGACCCCTAATCTTATGTCCATTAATCCGCCATCTACTGGATAACCCTCTTTATCATAAAGCTCTGGAGTTACAATTTTCGCAGATGCCATCTCCTTTATTACTTTAGGGGACATGAATCCGAACAAAATCTTGTTGATCTTTTTATGTACATAGTCTACCATGATATCACCATTTCGAGTTTTTAATTATGATTTCCATTTTAATTATTACTTTAATTGTTATTTGAAATTATGCAGGATCATATTCTGATTTAAGCATCATCTTCGGATATATACCGAAGCTTCTAAGCTCATCCATGAATAATTTGAATGCATAGCTTAGCTCAATATTGCTCATTTCCACTGCATCACCGCATGTTGGGCAATAAGATTTGTTTTTTCTTGAATCATATATTCCGATTAAGCCGCATTTCTCACAAATTGGCACTATTGTTTTGTCTGAATCAAATCTTTCTTTTAGTAAAAGAGATGCTCCATGAGCTATGAATGTATCTTTCTCCATCTCCCCAAGCCTCAAGCCACCTTCTTTTGCTCTTCCTTCTGTTGGTTGTCTTGTCAATAACTGTATTGGTCCTCTGGCTCTTGAATGCATCTTATTAGCAACCATATGCTTTAATCTTTGATAATACATGCTTCCAATGTATATTCTAGCTTGATATTGTTTTCCTGTTATTGGGCTGTACATTATTTCAGTTCCATCTTCCTTAAATCCAAGCTTCTCTAAAGCACTTCGTAAATCTTTTTCATTCTCTGAATCAAATGTTGTTCCATCAATGTATCTGCCTTCTAGCGCTCCGACTTTTCCTCCAAGCATCTCTATAAGATGTGCTACAGTCATTCTTTTTGGCAATCCATGAGGATTAAACAAAATATCTGGCCTCATGCCATTCTCTGAAAAAGGAATATTCTGTTCAGGAACAACCATTCCAATAACACCTTTCTGACCATGTCTTGAAATAAACTTATCACCAATCTCAGGAATTCTTTGTTCTCTAAGCCTTACTTGAATAAGCCTATTGCCTTCCTCATTTTCTGACAATAATACAAGATCAACAACCCCTCTTTCTCCATGTTCAAGAGTCATTGATGATTCTCTTCTTACATTACCTGCAAGATTATATTCATCCATGCTATTAAGGAATCTTGGAGGGCTGGTTTTTCCTATTATTACATCTCCCTCCTGGACTTTGCTCTCAGCTGAAACAATCCCATCTTCTTCAAGGAACCTATAATCTTTTTCTGTCCTGAAACCTTTGACATCTTTATCAGGAATGCTTATCTCATCCATTAAGCCTCCAGGATATCTTAGCTCTTCTGAAACAACAGGCCTAAAGTAAGTGCTTCTACCTAAACCTCTGTCAACTGATCCTTTATTTATGACAACAGCATCTTCCATGTTATAGCCATCATATGGCATTATTGCAATAACAACATTCTGTCCAGATGGATGCTGATAATAATCAGATACATCATGCATTAATGTCTTTACAACAGGATTTTGCGGATAATGCAATATATTTACATCCATATCAATTCTTTGAAAGAAATTTGCAGCATAGAATCCGACTGCTTGCTTCTGATTCTTTGAACCCTGGCTTAACCTAACTCCTTGATTGAATTGTCCAAAAGGAATTAAGCTTGTACATAAACCTAGAATGTCTAATGGGGTTATTGATAAATGAGTATGTTCAGCTGTTAATTCATTCTCATAAAAAGCCACTAATGCATCCTCTTCCTCTGAAGGATCAAGATATTCAATAACACCCATCTTGATAAGATCAGACCATTGCATCTCATTCTTATTGAGCTTGTCTGATATCTCTTGAGTTAATGTGGATTTTCCGTCTTTTACAACAATCAATGGTCTTATTGTTCGGCCTTTAGAGGTCTCTACAAATACTTGATCAGTAGCTTCATGAAATAATACATTTACCTCTGATGGCATTTTTCCTGCTCTTCTCTCATTGATTATATCATCCCTGAACTTATGGCCATCTTTGACACTACCCACATATTTATTATCCACAAAAACATCAGTCATTTTATTCACCTATATTTGTTATACGTTTTTTTGCTATACGTCTTATTATATGTTTTCAGTATATATTTATTCAACATAATTATTTTGCTGCCTCTAATCCTAATGCCTTAAGGCTTTTCAGCACTTCTTCTTCATCAATCTCATGCGTTATTGATGCTAATAATGCAAGATTTTTTCTTAATCCAATATTAGTTCCTTCTGGAGTCTCAGCTGGACATAATCTTCCAAGCTGTGTTGGATGAAGTGTTCTTGCCTCAAAATTCTCTTGCGATGCACTTAAAGGACTTATGACTCTTTGAAGTGTTGATTGTACTTGAAGGAAATTCAGCCTTTCCATCCTCTGGCTTATACCCTTTCTTCCGCCAACCCATGTTCCTGTAGCCATGCTGCTATAGACTCTTTGAGTAAGCAATTTATCTCTAATGATTACTTTTAGATTAGGGAATTTTCCTCTTTTGACTATTCTCTGGAAATTGTATAGCATGTCTCCAATCAGTATCTTAAGATTTGCCCTCACAAGATCTGCCAATAAGTCCCCTGACATCTTTAGCCTTTTATTCATATAATGATCCCTATCATCTTCAGGCAGAACATGATTATAGACAAGAATATATTTTCTCATGAACTTGCAGAGATTCATTGCCTTTGTTATCCTGTCTTTTTTTTCCAAGCCAATATGAGGCAAAAGATATTTGTCAAGGATCTCTCTTGTCCTTTCCATCCTGATTTCTTTTGTCTGCATTATGCCTATTTTTTTTGCAATATAATCAACAGCATCATCCTCTGTCTTTATGTCAACAAACTCATAAAGATTGATAAATACTTCAGAGGATTCCTCAAGATTGATATATTTCATGATGTCTTCATCTTTGGTTAATCCTAATGCCTTCACAATGATTATTATTGGGATCCTCTTTACTCTTGTGAATGAAAGATACACCATTCCATCCTTTAATTTCTCGATTAGATGAGGAATCTTATATGAGCCTCTTTCAGAGAACACCTTGCCTTCATATTTTGTAACACCAGAGCTAGTCTCAGAAATAAGGAACTTGTTTGCAGCAAGATCCTCAATCTTGACTAATGCTTTTTCTGTCCCATTGATAATAAAATATCCGCCAGGATCATCAGGATCTTCTCCTTTATCAATAAGTTCATCTTTGCTTAATCCGAAAAGATGGCAATATTTTGATTTAAGCATTATTGGGATTGATCCTATTTGCGTTCGGAAGCTTTCTCTCTGGACTCCATTGATATGAGAGCTTATTTCAATAAATATTGGTGCACTGTATGATAGCTTTCTTAATCTTGCCTCATTAGGATAAATAATCCTTTTTGCTCCATCAGCCTCTGTGATTTCAGGCTTTGTTATAGATATCTTGTCAAGAATTATCTTGTATTCCTCAACATTGCTAGGAATAATAGTTGGTTCAATGACCCTGTTTTCTTCAATTATCTTTTGCAGTTCGACATCAATAAAATAATTAAAGCTCTTGATGTCTGCATTAATCATTGAATTCTCTTCAAAATATTTCTTTATCAATAATCTTGAATAATCATTCATTTTTCACATCCATGTTTTTAATAATTTTCATAGTTTGAACATTAAATCTCAATTACAACCCTATAAAAAATGCTTTTGCCTGCTGTAGCGCTTTCTCTCGCTATCTTAATCAAATCACCTGCCTTAACATCCAAATTATATAATGCCGCATCAGATAAAGATATTTTTGGAAGATCTTTGAGATCACACTTATATTTCTGCAATACTGATTTCTTCTCTGATTCAGAGCATTTCTCATGCTTTGGAACAAGAACATGATTCTTTATCTCTAGTTTTTCTGATGTTTTTGATTTTTTCCTTTTTACCATACATAACACCTTCCTACGGGTCGGACGAGATTCGAACTCGCGGCCAATGCATTGCTTTAATCATTTGCATGATGTTAAAAGTGCATTGCTCTACCAGGCTGAGCTACCGACCCAGCATATGGACGCGATGCGTCCGAAATATCAATATACGCCTGGCCGATAACAGAACTTACGTTCTGGAACCGTCCATGGCGGTTTTCAACCGCCCTGGCCGGGATTTGAACCCGGGTCGAAGCCTTGCTGTGCTGCATTTTTATTGCATGCCCGACAGGGCTTCATGATAGGCCGCTACACTACCAAGGCAAATGATTATATGGATATAGCTATATCTCTCTTGAATTTATATGAGAAGATACAACCAATCGCATAATATTCCTCGTGAGCTTATGCTCAGTCTCAATATTTATATTGCGTAGACAGTGATCAACTAAAAATAACTTGCAATCTTATTGGGAGAAAAGGGCTATTTAAAAACGTTTTGGTTTCAACAGTATCTCCGAATGTTTTTAGAAAGCGTATTTTGTAGTCTATTTTAATCTTGTGTATTGCATAGATTTTGTTGTAGCTTTTTAGGTTTTTGATTTGTACGCTAACCATTAAATTTTTTATTGGGGT
>Ga0208373_1000275_pt1 | contig 96016 bp, 79 predicted proteins | sample RifOxyC2_FD_184036 | JGI IMG/M metagenome (GOLD analysis project Ga0208373, IMG submission 184036) | Soil microbial communities from Rifle, Colorado - Rifle Oxygen_injection C2 (SPAdes) | ecosystem: Environmental > Terrestrial > Deep subsurface > Rock core/Sediment | place: Rifle, Colorado... | reverse complement strand
CTCCTCATTTTAAAAAGAAAAGCTGAAAGCTCCTTTTAAATTTACCAATAATATTATATCAAAAAATAATATCGGAGGGAATTTAATTATGGAACCAAAAAGTTTCTATCAGTTTTAAAAATAAAGTGAAATTTCGTTTTTTCTTTTTCGAAGCAGAAAGCAGAGGTGATTGTTCAATGATTATAAAAGGAATGAGATTACCAAACAACAAATCAGTTGTTTATTATAGAGGTATTGAGTTTAAAGAGGTCCCCGCAAAACCAGAACCAGCGTCGTTTCAAATGGGCTCAGAGTATGATGGTGGTCGTAGAACTGTTAGATTGACATATCCTTTTGAAATATCGCAAACTCCAGTAACTTCGATACAATTTCTTGCTTTCTTGACTGACTATCAAAAAGCAAAACTTACAGAAGGCTCACAAAAGAAACTATTAACAGCAACAAATATGGGTCTTCCAATGTTTACAAATTGGCCCTGTGCTGCTATGTTTTGTGATATCCTTAATGCGGAAGGAGGTATCAAGCCTTTTTATTTTAATGACCCAAGAACAATATTAAATCATAGTACTATTAAAGTAACTGAAATAACTTATAATAATTTGATGTGGTTCGGAGCATTTTTAACCTTACCACAGAATATAAATTTGCTGCAACCTAATGCTGAAAGAGTTCCCGGTCAACATCGTTTGCCTACAGAGGCAGAATGGGAATACACTGCAACAGGTGGTGGAGCAAGAGTCCCAGGAAGTCCTGATCCTACAGGTTTTGTAAATCCCTGGGGAATAAAAGACATGTTATGGGGATATCGAGAATGGGTAAATGATTGGTTTGAAGGAGATCGACCTCTTCCCCAAAAAAGCCAAGATCCAATGGGCCCACAAACCGGTACGAATAGGATAGTCAGGGGAGGTAAAGATCTATGTCTTCTAAGCAATAGAGAGATAGGTTGGTTAGACTCAGAGAGTTATCTTATCGTTATAGGAGAAAAAGACACAATGCGTCCCTCTTCATCTGATGGAAGATGGTATTCTGATAGAATAAGAGAACTTGCACCATCGAATTTCTCATGGATGCCAAAGGAAGTTAATCTTAACTATTATCCTCCTGCTGAAACCTTTCGTCGAGAAATGAACCCTTCAGAAGGGTTTGCTTGTTTTCGTGTTTATGGGACTGTTGTATAATGGATAGTGTCAAGAATGTTGTGTAAATTCTATTTATGTCATTCCTGCGGAAGCAGGAATCTATGTTTTACTAGAGAAATGGATTCTGACTTTCGTCAGAATGACAATTTACACAACTATTTATACACCATCGTATAATGCCACCCCAGACTTAAGTCTGGGGAATATTTACTCACAAATTCCCCACATTTTAATGTGGGGTGCCTATTTCGCAACAGCCCCATAATTCGGTCAAGAAAGATAAAATTCTTAGAATATTCTTTTATTGTTGACGCTGACTTTTGAAGCCATCATCTTGTTCCACGCGTCTCAATGACTGATCTCCCGGAGCTAATGACAAGCCCTTGGCAATCGCTCGCTCTATTGTTGTAAGCCTTTGCTTCAAAACACAATAAAACAAGGTTTGCTCATCTTCAGCCAATTGATCGTATCCATGCATTGACTCTCTTTGACTTGGAGAGTCATAAGCTATCCCGGCATCAAAGGTTATTGTTTCGCTTAAAAGACTAGAGTTCGTCCTTAATCCTTCAAGATAAGCTTCAGGTGTTTCTGATCTCCCCCAATTATTATCTCTAATCGCAACAGAAAACTCTGTCCATGTCATCCCCTGCCCAACTCCTATTCCCACATTAACAGGGAGACTATTTTCTCCCTTTGCTTCCATTGATCTCGCAGGTAAAAAACATATATCCCTGAGACTAAGCTGCCTCGGCAAGCTCTCTACAAATTTCAAAAATTCTGTTTCGTGTCCAGCGCCAACAAGCAATCTAGCAGCTTGCACTTTTCCTTCTATTCTTAGCCCTAACGCGCGACTGTGAAATAGCGTTCGAATATCCTTAAAAAGTTTTGGAAAATCAGGAGTGACGTTGCTCCCTCGTGTTGAAGAATTTATCATTTTTTCCCCTCCTATTAGAAACCCCGATTAAGATAATCGGGGTGAATTTTATCAGATAATCTTCTTAATGTTTTTATAAAAATTTCAGATGATTTTTAACAAAAAAAGAGGACTCCCTACACAAAAAATTCATTTCAACAAAATCGTTAATATAGCCTTTTGGACATGCAGGCGATTCTCGGCCTGGTCAAAGACAACGGAATTTGTGGAATCAACAACCTCATCGGTCACCTCTTCGCCACGATGCGCGGGAAGGCAATGCATAAAGATAAAATCAGGCTTTGCTAATTTGACCAACTCTCTATTGATTTGAAACTTTTCAAAATCCGCTTTCCGCTTTCTGCTTTCTGCCTCTTGCCCCATCGAGGTCCAAACATCCGTATAAATAACATCGGCATTTTTGGCCGCCATTATTGGATCATTTAAAATGTCTATCTGTATCCCCGCCATCTTTGCATCAGCAAAAGCCAATTTAACAATTTCTTCGTCAGGCTCATAACCAACCGGCACCGCAATAGTCAAATTAATACCGACTTTGGCACATGCAAACATGAGGGAATGGCAAACATTGTTCCCATCTCCAATATACGCCACCTTCAATCCTTTTCCATCTCTTTTTGCCCCTTCTAACCCCTTTTTCTCCCTTATAGTAAAAACATCCGTCAGCGCCTGGCACGGATGAAGAAGATCAGATAACCCATTTATAACAGGAACGCTGGCTGATTCTGCAAGGTCGATAACTTTTTTATGTTCAAACGTGCGGATCAAAATCCCGTCAGCATAGCGGGAAAGCGTTTTTGCCACATCGCCTATCGATTCTCTGGCTCCAAGCCCGATATTTTCCTGATCAAGATTGATAGCCAAACCTCCAAGTTGCCACATCCCTATTTCAAAAGAGACCCGAGTACGGGTTGAAGGTTTTTCAAAAATCATAACAAGGGATTTAGCCCAAAGATATTCATGCTTCTCTTTATCTTTCTGTTTCTGTTTAAGGTCGCAGGCAAGGCTAAGAATCTCCTCAACTTGCAAGGAGGTTAAATCATGGATGGATATTAAATCCTTCATATTTGTCCCTACTTTATCATAAAATTACATGAAAAACAATTTAAAAACCTATATCACTTTATTAAAAAAACAGCTCCTATTGCCTGTATGGCAAGCAACATCCCCTACCTGCTCAATTTTTGCAAGAAGCGCATCAGCATCACAATCGTAATAAAGCTCTTTTACTTTTTGAATGTGACCGGAAGTATCCCCCTTATGCCACAAAACCTTTCTTGATCGCGACCAATACCACATCTCTTTTGTTTCAACAGTTTTTTTATAGGACTCCTCATTCATATAAGCCAGCATTAAAACATCTCCTGTCTTATAATCCTGCGCTATAACAGGAATCAATCCATCTTTATTAAACTTTAAATTCATAAAAATTAGCCTCCTTATATTATGGGTCTGTTGCGTAATGGTCATTCCCGTGAAAACGGGAATCTATTTCTCAAAAAACAAGATGGATCCCCGCTTTCGCGGGGATGACAAATTGCAAAAACTATCATTAGGCAACAAGCCCATTATAATTAAAAATGACTTAATGACTAATGCGTACAATGTCAGTGTCGCCAAACGTTCAAAATAAAAAAACTTTTACCCCAATTATCATAATCGGGGTTTATTTCAAAAAACTGAAAAGTTACACTAATCCTCTTCCATCCTTCCCTTTTAGTCATTCTTAATTAAGTCATTTTTCATTCTTTTTAAGTGTCTCTGTTCAACTCTTGCAGCTCCCGTCCCCAAAAGTTCTTCAATTCGTTCTACAAGTTCCGGATTTATATCAACCCGATACTTGGAACCTGCCGCCACCTTCTGATCGTCATAATAGATTATCACAGGTTCATTCCCCCTATAAAACAACAAGATATCTTTCAGCCTTTCAAGAATCGCTTTATCTTTTAATTCAACCACCTCAATATGAAGAGACCTGACTTTCTCAAGTTCGGCAAGAGGCTCAACAGTCTCCGCCCACACATTCATCTCTTCGGTTCTTGCGTCCCTGTTAAGCTTCCCTTTTATTATTATAACAGCATCATCATTTAACAGATGCACATATTTATTATAAGTTTTAGGAAATATTACAAGGGGAATACTCCCCGACAAGTCTTCCAGTGCCGCAACCATCATCATGTCGCCTTTTTTGGTGGTAATTTTTCTGATTGAAGTCAATAATCCGCCTATTTTTACAATGTCACCCTCATATTTTTCAACGACATCCGCCACACGGTATTCAACCTGCCCTTCCAATGAATCAATCAAATTCTCCAGTGGATGCTTAGAAATATAAAGACCTAGTAATTCTTTTTCCATTCTTAATAATTCTTCCGATGTGTGGTCTACAGGTTCAATATTTTCCAGCAAATATTCATCTGATGGTTCTTTATAAGCCTGGGGAGTTACATCAAACATAAAAATTTGCCCGCTCGCCCGCTCTTTTTGCTCGCCAGAAGCGGCAGTGAGAACCCTCTCATAAACAGAAAGCAAATAATTTCTAGTTTTGCCGAAAGAATCCATGGCTCCCGACTTTATAAGGCTTTCTATCACCTTTTTATTGCAAGTCCTTGTATCAACCCTTCTGCAAAAATCCAAAAGAGATTTAAATGTCCCCTCTTTTTTTCTGCTTTCCAGTATAGACTCGATAGCGCCTATTCCGACATTTTTTATTGCGGTCAAACCAAACCGAATTCCTTCATCAACAACAGTAAAGACACGAGTGCTAAAATTAACATCGGGAGGCAAAACCTTTATCTTCATTCTTTGGGCTTCAGATATGTAAAGAGTTATTTTATCGGTATTCCCCATAATCGAGGTAAGAAGCGCCGCCATAAATTCTTCCTGGTAATTTGCTTTAAGATATGCCGTTTGGTAAGAAATCAAAGAATAGGCTGTTGAATGTGATTTATTAAAACCATATCCGGCAAATTTCGCACAAAGATTATACAATTCCGTAGCTTTATGCTTTGAAACATTTCTTTTAACCGCCCCTTCAATAAAAAGTTCCTTCTGCTTGGCCATTTCTTTAACTTTTTTCTTCCCCATTGCCGCTCGCAAAACATCTGCCTGGCCCATGGTAAAACCGGCAACCTTACTTGCAATTTCCATAACCTGTTCCTGATACAAAATTACTCCATAAGTCTCTTCAAGGATGGGAATAAGTTCAGGGAGATCATAATGAACGGGAATTTTTTTGTGTTTGCGTTTAACATAATCATCAACCATTCCCGACTCAAGAGGCCCTGGCCTGTATAAAGCAAGCAGTGCTATAATTTCCTCGAAATTATCCGGCTGTAAATCTTTCATTAATCCACGCATACCTCGAGATTCAAGCTGAAAAACCCCTATCGTCTCACCTAATCGCAAAAGTGAAAAAGTTTTATGGTCATTTAAAATAAGGTTGCCCATATCAATTTCCTCGTTTCTGCGTTCTTTAATAATATTTACGGCATGATCGATCATTGTCAGGTTTCTCAATCCCAAAAAATCCATCTTGAGGATCCCTATTTTTTCCAAATCTGTCATCTGATACTGGGTAACAATAGAATTTTCATCCAACCTTTGAAGGGGAAGATGCTCCATTAAAGGTTTTTCAGAAATTACAACCCCAGCAGCATGAACAGAGGCATGACGGGACAATCCTTCTAATTTTTTTGCAGTTTCTATTAAGTTTTTAACTTTTTCATCGCTATCATAAAGAGCCTTTAGTTCTTTATTAATGCTCAATCCATCTTCAATTGTAATTTTAGGGCCAAAAGGTATCATCTTGGCAATTTTATCAACCTCAGAAAGAGGCATCCTTTGGACCCTGCCAACATCTCTTATTGCGCCACGGGCTGCCATAGTTCCAAACGTTACTATTTGAGCAACATGATCAGTTCCATATTTTCTGTTGACATAATCAATAACTTCCTGACGACGCTCAAAGCAAAAATCTATGTCAATATCCGGCATGGATATTCTTTCCAAATTAAGAAACCGCTCAAAAAGCAAACCATACTTTAAAGGATCAATACTTGTTATCCCTAAAGCATAAGATATAATGGATCCAGCCGCAGATCCTCTTCCCGGCCCCACTTGTATCCCCTTGCTCCTTGCAAAATTTATAAAATCTTGAACTATAAGGAAATATGCAGCATACTCCATCTTCTCTATTGTATACAACTCATACTTAACCCGATCATTAATTTCAGGAGGGACAACAAGTTTCTCCTGGCCCATAGCCTCAATTTTTACGCCATATTTTGTCTTAATGCCATCCCAAACAAGCTTTTCAAGATAAGAATTAGGGGTCTCTCTATCCGGAACTTCGAAATTGGGAAGATGTAATTTCCCAGTTTCAAGTTCAAAATTACATTTCTCGGCAACTTCCAGGGTATTGTCAATAGCCTGTGGAACATCTTTAAAAACTTCAAACATCTCTTCCGCAGACTTAAGATAAAACTGGTCATTTTCAAATCTTAAACGTTTTTCTTGATCTAAAAAAGAGTTTGTCCCTATACACAGTAAAACATCTTGGGCAAAAGCATCTTCTCTTTTTAAGTAATGAGCATCATTTGTAGCCACAAGTTTTACGTTTAATTTTTTTGCAACTTCAATTATTCTAGGATTGACTGTTTTCTGATCATAAAGTCCCATATCCATAATCTCAATATAAAAATCGTCTCCAAAAAGATCTTTATAGAAAGAGATAGCATCAATCGCTTTATCTTGCTGATTGTTTAATAAATGAACTCCTATCTCCCCCTGAAGACACCCCGACAAACAAACAAGACCTTTGTTGTATTTTCCCAAAAGCTCCTTGTCAATACGAGGTTTATTATAAAATCCTTCAAGCGAAGCTAACGACACAAGTTTAATAAGATTTCTATACCCTTCTTCATCCTTTGCCAAAAAGGTCAAATGAAAAGGGGATCTATCCTCTTTAGTCTCTTTGTCAAGCCGACTGCGGGGAGCAAGATATAACTCACATCCAATTAAAGGTTTTATTTCATGCTCTTTACATTCAAGAAAAAACTTAACGGCAGCATACATATTGCCATGATCCGTCAAGGCAACAGCAGACATATCAAGCTCTTTTACTCTTTTGACCAGCTCCGTAATCTTTGAAGCGCCATCTAATAAACTATATTCGGAGTGGACATGAAGATGAACAAACTTACGAGGCATTATTTATAGATTATAACAAAAAAGAAGGAAATCATCTACCGTCGGAACATACGATCGCATGTTCCGACGGTGTCAAAAACTAACCACCAATTTTAAACATTTTAGTGCCGCACTTTGGACACTCGCCCTTGGTGGCTTTTCTTCCGTTTTTTAAGGTGACTGCTTTAGGCTCTTTCATTTCAGTTTTCTTCTTGCATTTTACACAATATCCTTTAACTTCTACCATTATTATTCACCCCTTTAAATTAAGATAAAAAGATTATACAAGATGATTGTCCATTGTCAAGCCAGAATGCGTTTTTCAATTTTTTTTCATCAACATCGGTTTTCTCCCTGATAGCAGTAAAAAGAGGACAGCCATGCGAACCGCAACTCCGTTTGTCACCTGTTCTAAAATCACATTGTAAGGGCCATCGGCAACCTCAGAAGTTATTTCAACTCCACGATTAATAGGTCCCGGATGCAAAACAACTATATCGGACTTACATTTTTTGAGCCGATCGGCAGTTATTCCGTAAAATTTATGATATTCTTCAACAGACGGAAACAATCCCTCTTCCTGCCGTTCAAGCTGGATCCTTAAAACATTTATAAAATCTGCATCTTCTATAACTTTCTCAAGCTTATAGGAAACCTCACACCCCAGTTCTTCTATATTTTTTGGGATTAGTGTTGGGGGCCCTACTACTACAACTTTTGCGCCAAGTTTGTTTAATCCCCAGATATTACTACGGGCAACTCTTGAGTGCGCAATATCCCCAACAATAACAACCCTCTTCCCTGCAATATCCCCTCTCTTCTCTCTCATTGTAAAAATATCAAGAAGCCCTTGCGTCGGATGTTCATTGCAACCATCTCCCGCATTAATAACCGCTCCTTTTATGTTTTTCGCTAAAAGATGCGGAGCTCCTGACATTTTGTGACGGATAATAACACCATCATAACCCATAACTTCAAGATTTTTTGCAGTATCAATTAAGGTCTCCCCTTTTTTCACGCTGCTTTGCGCCAAAGCAATATTTGTAGTGTTTGCGGATAAGTTTTTTGCGGCAACATCAAAACTTGTGCGGGTTCTAGTTGATGGCTCATAAAAAAGAGTGACAATATTTTTACCAAGAAGCGCAGGGACTTTGCGAACTGGACGCGTCATAACTTCTTTCATAGATTGAGCGGTATCTAAAATAAGATTTATATCCTCTGCGGTAAGATAACGCAGGCCAAGAAGATCTTTTGTTTTAAGGCCTTTTACCTTGTTCATTCTAACCTTTTTTAATTATAGCATAAACATATGAAATCCGCTGTGTGTACTTGTAAAAATAAAGCTTTTTAATTTTTTGAAGCCACTAATGCTTTTAAACCAGAGTTTGTTGTTGGAGTCAAAGGTTTTTGACCTTTTTCTTGTTGAGCAATAGGGACCCCTGCTACACTTTTTCCTGAAAAAGACAAGATTTCTTTTTGAAGCTCAATGCCGTGAAAAAGCCCGGTTAAAAAAATGTAATTTTCATTAGTAGTACGCTTGCTAAGATCACGTATAATGTAAAGGTTCCATAAAAGAAGAGGGATAAAAACACTCAAAAAAGGAAACGCAGGTATACCTCTCCCATCAGCAAACAAAAACGATGGACCTAACGCGGAACCTAAAGTTCCTATAAAAAGAGCAATTAGCGGAGTTAAAATTGATATTAAACTTTCATCTTTTTCATCAAACAAGAAAGAAGTTATCCTTTCTACTTTTTCAGAGGGAAAATCTTCAAAATTCCGTTCAAAAAGAGGGTTTCTGTTTTCAAAAAGAACCCATAAAATAGCTTCTGTTGTTTTGCTTTTCAATGTTTGGACTAATGCTTCATAATATCTTAAAGTTATAATTTCTTCCGGTGTTCTCTGAGCCTCCATTCTGTCTGCGTTAAAAATTTTTGGAAATATTATCTTTTGAGAAGCTCCCCTTTGAATCCGCATATTTTTATAATTATCTCTAGCTTCCCTCAACCCTATATTTTCTTCAAAAAAGTTCCTTGTAACATCACCAGTCAAAAACCCACTCCCAAGATACCGAATAATTTTACCTTCTACCTCTTCTGGCTTTTCAGCTCTTTTAAAAGAAGCCCCTATAGTCCCCCATTTTAAACATCTTTCCAAGACAATCTCTTTGGATTGAATAAACCCATGCCAACCGGAGCTTTCAACATCGCCACGCAACATAGCTGTTTTTAATGCTTCATTTTTAACGCAAAGAACCAATCTTGGTTCTTTTACACTGTCATATGCGAATCTTTTTACTCCTACTTTCATCCTTTTCCTCCAATATAGTAAAACATAGGCCCCTTAGCTTTGCGCAGGACAGGTCTTTTCGAATTCTAAAATGCTACTTAAACCTAGTGAGACTGTTGCGTAATGACAGTTTTTGTAATTTGTCATCCCCGCGAAAGCGGGGATCCATCTTGTTTTATGAAAAATAGATTCCCGTTTTCACGGGAATGACCATTATGCAACAGTCCCCTAGTATAAATAACCCCGATTATCTATATCGGGGTTAATCTGACCAATATATTACATCATTGCTACCTGAGTCTCCTGACACATGCCAACTACTACCACCATTGCCATGAGATATCCCTCCCCCACTACCACTATTATAACAAGATAATTTTTTTATCAATCGCCCGTGATTATCTTTATGTACTTTGTCTAAAATTATTCCCAATGCGTTAAAATCATCTATACAATTAAGGATGCCAGCTGCTTTTTTAATTTGTCTGTCTGAAACTTTTTTTTCAAAAAGTTCTATAAATTGTATAAATTTAGAATCAAATGTAAAGTTTCTATACATATTTCTCATCAACAAATATGATTCGCAAACAAGTAAAGGCAAAGCAATTCCCGACAAAAAGCCTACTCCCGCATAACGCATAAACCCATAATTCTCATAAAAAAAACTGTATGCTAATCCCGTTAATCCACCTAAAATCCCGGCAACAAAGATATAGCCTATTCCTCTTCCTATAACTGAATCTCTATTAAAATCTTTCCCCCAATTTATTTTCCGGTAAAAATCGCCTCTATTAAAAGGAGAGAAAGTATCATTATCGATCTTTAAAGAAACGCCCATCGCAGCAAATGCAAATTGCATATCGGCAACAGTATCACTTATTAAAATACTAAAAAAACGCCTGAAATACCCTTTGGGGTATATACCTTTTTCAAAATGTACCATACTATCTTCATGTTTATTACCTATAATTCCTGCCGCTCTTAATCCTTTCGCATAAAGAGAAATTCCTATACATAAGTCAGTTCCATTTGCTACATCCGCAGTAGTCCGTTCGCCCATAACAGTTAAATTAATCTTTAAATTATTATTACTTGCCATTTCTCTCAAAAGTCTATCAAGCATATGCCCTCTGCCGATTAAGCGAAACTTATTAAGCAGTCTAGCAGTTGTTGTTATATTTCTTTGTGTTTCCACAAGGCAAACAGTCCCTTTTATCTTATCCATTGTCACCCTATCCTGACTTTCATAATGATATATCGATAAACTCTGTGGGAAGATTTCAGCCATATTGCCGCAATTCCATCTAACGATTTTTGCTTTCTGTTTTGCTATAATTAGTCAAAATGCAAATTCGATTTAAAATAATTTTAGTCGTAATAATTTTATTTATTTTATCTTTCTCTGCCTTAAAGCTATCCCGCGTTCTTCCCGTTGAGAGCTCAAAAACCTTTCAAACAATGGGAACATTTGTAACAATAAAACTAAAAAGCACCGATGCAAAAACCGATATACAAACCGCGTACAATAAAATAAAAGAATTGGAAAAAAAATTAAATCGATTCGATCCTCAGAGTGAAGTGAGCAAAATAAACAACGCAAACCCTTACGTAAAAATAAAGATAAGTAAAGATACCTATAATTGCATAGCTCTGGCAAAGCAAGTTTCCAAAGTAACAAACGGAGCTTTCGACATAACATTGTCAGGTAATTATCAAAATATCAATCTTAATCCTAATGATTACAGCATAGAAAAACTAAAAAAAGATATTTATATAAACCTAGATGGCATAGCTAAAGGTTTTGCCGTGGAAAAAGCAAGAGATCTCCTCTTTAAAAGAGGGATAAAAGATGGTATTATAGATGCAACAAGCAGTATTGCGATCTTTGAAATACCCAAAAGAATAGGCATAAAAGACCCTTTTAAAAAGGATCATGTTTTTGAAGATTTTATTTTGGGTCATGGGAAAGCTCTTTCAACCTCTGGAATTTATGAACAGGGAAACCATATTATAAACCCAAAAACAGGTAAGACTCCAAAGACATGGGTTTCTGTCACAGTAATCGGACAGGATGCCGGATTTTTAGACGGGCTTTCAACGGGACTTTTTGTTATGGAAGAGAGAGAGGCTTTGAGCCTTTTAAAAGAGCTTTATTTATCAGCAATACTCATTAAAAAAGATGGCAAGGTTATTAAAGTAAATTATGAAAATTCTAGCTCTTAACTGTGGCAGTTCTTCAATAAAATACAAGGTTTTTGACTGGACAATAAAAAAACTCCTTGTTAAAGGCGAAGTAGAACGAATAGGAATTCAGGGATCGTTTATTAAGCAAGAAAGCAACGGAAAAAATCCTTATCTGGAAAATCATGAATGTAACGACCATAAGGAAGCAATAAAACTGATAGTAGAAACGTTGCTAAATAAAGAGTATGGGGTCTTAGAAAATTTATCACAAATAGATGCCATAGGACATAGAGTTGTCCATGGAGGAGAAAAATTTAAAAGTTCCGTAAAAATAGACCAAGATGTACTTCAAGCTATAAAAAATGTTCAAGATTTAGCCCCTTTGCATAATCCACCCAATATAGCAGGGATAGAAGCAGCCCAAGAACTTTTTTCCGATGTCCCTCAAATTGCGGTATTTGACACGGCGTTTCATCAAACCATGCCAGAACACTCTTATATGTACGCAACCCCTTATGAATGGTATGGCATGTACGGAGTAAGACGGTACGGATTCCACGGAACCTCTCATTTATATGTTTCAAGGCGCGCCGCTGTAATGCTCGGCAAAAAGCCAGGCGAGACAAATGTTATAACTTTACACATCGGAAACGGGGTCTCTATCTGCGCGGTTAAAAATGGATTTTCTATCGATACAAGCATGGGGCTTACCCCTCTTGAGGGAGCCGTAATGGGAACCCGATGCGGAGATATAGATCCCGCAATTATTTTATTTATGATAGAAAAAGAAGGGTTTTATGCCGAAGAGATAGACAAGGTCCTAAACAAAAAGAGCGGATTACTTGGAATTACAGGAAAATATATGGACAGGCGCGACATTGACAAAGCGGCAGAAGAGGGAGATGAACGGTGTAAACTGGCCCAGGAAATTGAAGCTTACAAACTGAAAAAATATATCGGAGCATATGCTGCCATACTTGGAAAAGCAGATGCTGTTGTCTTTACGGCAGGCGCCGGAGAATTAAACTGGAAACTCAGGGAAAGAGTTTTATCAAACCTGGAAAATATCGGAATTTCTTTTGATAAAATAAAAAATCAAGCAGCTGTAAACAGAGAAGAGAGAGATATTTCATCTCACGATTCAAAAGTAAAGATTTTGGTCATACCAACAGATGAGGAGAGGGTTTTTATTGAAGATGTTGTCGCAATTTTAGAAAACAACTATAAAAGGCATACGGAGTTTATCTATTCGTTTGACTTGGCAGATTATAACAAAAGATTATAGAGTCATTCAAAGTAAAAAACATGAATAAAGAAGACAAAAAATTATTTCCATTGACAGTCTTCAGATCAAAAACGGATCTGATCTGCGGCGCTCTGCCAATCAGCCAAAAAAACAAAGGATTCTTAAGAGAAATTACCTATCCCTGGGATTTAATATCTAATTTAAAAGAAGATATAGAGGAAGATTTTAGATCTATGGATATTGGGATTAAAGGGAAAGTTCACAAAACCGCTGTTTTGATTAACAAAGAAAATATTCATATCGGAAAAGATGCGGAAATTTCTCCTTGCGCTGTTTTAGATGCTTCAAAAGGCCCTATTTATATAGGAGAAAAAACAATAGTCCACCCTCATACCCTGATAAGAGGCCCTTTATATATAGGAAAAGAATGCAGAATTGCGGGGGAAATAGTCCATTCAGTCATTATGGATTATACAAACAAAGGGCACTATGGATTTATTGGCCATTCTTATATCTGCTCATGGGTAAATCTGGGAGCAGGAACAACAAATTCAAACTTAAAAAACAATTATGGCAATGTAAAAGTCCAAGTTGACGGAAAAATGATAGATTCAGGACAAACATTTCTCGGCTGTTTTATAGGAGATCATACAAAAACAGCAATCGGAACAATGATATATACGGGATGTGTTGTAGGAGTCTGCGCAAACCTATTCGGAGAGCCTTATTACAAAAAGATGATCCCATCTTTTGCCTGGGGTACAAAAGGGAAACAAAGCATAACACAGGCAATTGAAATTGCAACAGCCGCAATGGCAAGGCGTAACGTTGAATTCACTTCAAAAGATAAAAAACTATTTAACGAAGCTTTTGACTTGCCTTCTTAAAGAGGCTGCTATTTAATTATAACCCTATCTACCCCATCAATTTCCAAAACTTCAACAGCAACGTTTTCATTAATGTTTGTCGGAATTTTTTTACCCACGTAGTCCGGATGAATAGGCAGTTCACGATGTCCCCTGTCAACTAAAGCTACCAGCTGAACTTTTGCGGCACGCCCATAATCTTTTAATCCATCCAAAGCGGCCCTCGCCGTACGGCCCGCAAAAACAACGTCATCAACCAACACAACGATCTTATCATCAATAGAAAAAGGCATGTCGGACTTTCGGACTGTTATATAATCACCTTTTTTTGTAAGATCATCTCTGTATAAAGAGACATCCAAAGAACCAACGGGAATAAGTTCCTTCTCAGACTGATCGATAATTTTTGCAATCCTCTTTGCCAACGGAACTCCCCTGTTCATTATTCCGACTAAAACTATGTTATGAGCCCCTCTATTATTCTCGACAATTTCATGCGCTACCCTTTTTAACGCTCTATTCATAGCTATTTCATCCATCAATATCTTTTCTTTTACCTTCCCGTTGTTATTATTTTTCATATTCATCCATCTCCTTTTTATCCAAGATTACTTACTCTAAAACCGTAAATATTATGCTACCAAGGTATTTGAGTTTACCAAACTTTTCAAATAAGAATCTATGCCGTTTAATATTTTTTCCTCCTTGGATTCGGCGTAAATTCGTAAAACAGGCTCTGTCCCCGAAGGTCTGCAAAGAAACCAACTTCCGTCTTTTAAAATGACTTTGATACCATCTGTTTTTCTTACTTCTGAGATTTTAACACCTTCAATCTCTTTCAAAGAAGTATTCCCCAATTCCTTTATTATCGCATTTTTTTGATCTTCACTCAAAGCCAACTTTTTTCGCAGCTCTTTAAACAAGCCTATTTTTAAAACCAAATCATCCCAAATTCTGGAAAGAGATTTCTTGCGTTTTGCAACCATTTCAACAACAAGTAAATTTGCCAATATCCCGTCTTTCTCCGGAATATGTCCTTTAATGGATAATCCCCCGCTCTCTTCTCCTCCAATTATGACATCTTCTTTCATCATCCAATCAGCAATATGCTTAAATCCTACAGGGGTTTCATGAATATTAACTTTATGGAGTAAGGCTATTTCATCTATCATAGATGTTGTTCCAACTGTTCGAACCACAGATCCCTTTAACTTTTTATCTACAAGCAAGTATTCAAAAAGCATCGCTATAATCTGGTTGGCAGAATAATAAACTCCAGCCTCATCAACTATTCCAAACCGGTCTGCGTCTCCATCATTTGCCAAACCTAAATCAGCCTTTGTCTCTTTAACTTTTTCCTTTAAATTATAAAGAAGTTCAGAAGAAGGTTCTGGATTGTTTCCGCCAAACAAAACATCCCTGAAATTATTTATCGATTCAATATTACAATTTAAATTTTGAAGGATGTAATCCGTATATCCTCTCCCAGACCCATGCATCGAATCATAAATAATTTTAAGGCGCGCACCTTTTATACTGGAAAAATCGATCAAAGATGACAAAAAATCAATATATTTTTCCCGAGGTTTAAAATGTTTTATCTCGCCAATATCACAGGTGGAAGCACAATGTTTTTTGCCGCTGCTAATATTTTCCTCTATCTCTTTTGTTATCTCTTCGTTTGCGGGCCCCGCATACTCTGGAATAAATTTTATACCGCAATATTGAGGAGGGTTATGCGATGCCGTAAGCATAACAGCTCCACATGCTTTTTTATCTTTAACTGACCAGGCAATAACAGGTGTAGGAGTATCGCGATCCGGCAATAAAACATTTATTCCCAAATCTTTCATAACTTTAGCAACTTCAAAAGCAAACTGATCCGCCAAAAAACGAGGATCATATCCTATAATAAGCGGTCTGCCTGTTTTCTTGTGTTCTATTAAATACAAAGCAATGGCAGAGGCTACTTTTCGAACATTTTCAAAAGTAAACTCGTCAGATATTATAGCCCGCCAGCCATCTGTTCCAAACTTTATCATCTTGTTTACAATTTTATCATAAACAGATAAAATTAAAAAGAATGAAAGCCCTACAAAAATGGATGAAAGAAGCTGTCAAGGAAGCTAAAAAAGCCTATAAAAAAGAAGAAGTCCCCATAGGATGTATAGCCGTTTTACAAGATAAAATCATAGCAAAGGCGCATAATGTCAGAGAAACAAAAGAAGATCCACTGGCTCATGCGGAGCTTTTATGTATAAGAAGAGCAGCAAAAAAGTTAGGGGAATGGCATCTTAACGACATTACACTTTACACAACGCTTGAACCATGTCTCATGTGCGCAGGAGCCATAATTCATGCTAAAATAAGAAATGTTGTCATAGGAACAAGTTCCCCTGATAACGGAGCCGGAAGATTATTAAGAAAACATAATGTCAAACTAACAAAAGGGATTCTTAAAGAAGAATGCGGAAAAATACTTAAAGATTTTTTTAAGAGGTTGAGAATGAAGGAAGTGTGAGTTTGAGTGTGTGGGGATGTAATTTGTAATTAGCAATTGTAATTTGTTTTTTGTGTTAGAGGCGGGCAATGGGAAACAAATTACCAACTACAAATTACCAATTACTAAGCCTGGAGGGGTGTCCGAGCGGCTGAAGGAACACGCCTGGAAAGCGTGTATACATTAACGTGTATCGAGGGTTCGAATCCCTCCCCCTCCGATTTTTCGGCTAATTACTAACTACTCACACTAATTACCAGTTACAAAACCCCTCAGGTCGTTTCTTTTTTGAAAAGCTCTTTCTGTATTCTCTCTTTTGCGAATTTCATTTTACCTATAACCTCAGCAGCCTCAGCGCGCGTAAAAGGATTATTAGGTTCAAATAATCCTCCGCTTAGATATTCCAGAAAACCTGCTTCCTTTGCAGCTATTATATAACGGGCGGCCCAATGGATTTTATTAACATCGCTATAAGGATTTGAAGAGACTGTAGGAGGGATTATAAGCCCCGCAAATTTTGTAAGAACTGTAATAGCCTCGGCTTTATCAACTACTTTCCATGGCTTAAATTTCCCGTCTCCATATCCTGAAACATAATTTTTCTCCAGAGCCACTTTAATATAAGGAGCAGCCCAGTTGTCTTTGTCAACATCAATGAAAAGATCTTCTTTTATGGATTTATCCACCCCGAACCCTTTAGCTTTAACCAAAAGAACCGCTAATTCCCCTCGGGTCAACGGTTGTTCAGGCCTAAATGTATTATCCGGATAACCCTCTATCATTCCAAGCGTAGCTAAATGCTCTATAGCATCCTTTGCCCAGTAATCGGATGGAACATCTATAAAAGTTTTTAAGTTTTCAATTCTGTGAAGCTGTGTCATAAATACTTCTTTATTCAAAATATTTTCAGCTTTAAAGGGTTCTCTTTCGTTTAAAAACCCTATTGAGAAAAAGTGGGCCGCATTATCTGAAATATCACCATACTGGTGGTAAGCATAATCAAAAGTAAATCCTTTGTATTTTAATCCAACTCCTGCAGCTAAATTATTATCAACCCCTACCCCACTTTCTGTAGCTTTAGGTTCTTGATCAATGCCAAACCTTAAAGCCAAAATAGGATTTACCCACCACTCCCCTCCCATATGCCATGTCGAAGGACGAACATCATAATTCATTTCAAGATCAAGATTTACCAACAAGTCCTGATCTCTGTACTTGTAAAGACCTTCTTTTCCTAAAACTTTACAGGAAGTTCCTAATTTAAAAGAGGAAGGGATCCCTTCCTCTTTCCCTGTTCCCCATGTAAATTTGCCAAAACTTGAAGCGGGCAAAATGTTTTGCATTGTAAGACCAAGGTCAAGCCAATTTCTAAAAAACCATTTGAAGCCAATATCCATATCTGAGCCATATCCACTCCCCCCCTCCATAGAACCAGAAGTATCAGAAAAACCTTGATAAAATAATTTGGCATTTCCACCAAGAGAAAAATTTCCAAAAAAACGCTTTGCAAAAGAAAAATACATTAACGAAGAAGAATAATCGGTGGAACCATACTGATTAATAGTTGTTTCTATTGTAGTCTGAGTTATGGTAGTAAGTGGAATACCCGGGGTAGAAGCTCCTATGTATCCAAATCCAAAAGTCCCAAAAGACACAGGATTACTAATACCAAAAGAGACATAAGTGACATCACTTAACATTTTTCCCGTCATGGAAACAAGCGCAAGATTAGGCAGAGAAGCTAAGCCTGCCGGATTTAAAAAAATAGCGGAAGCGTCTTCCGCTCCACCCGTATAAGCGCGGCCTAAAGAGAGGGGGCGCGCGCCAATTCCAACATCTCCTAAATCAGCAGAAATTCCCCAAGCATAAAGAGAAAATAAAAAAAGAAAACAAATTAGGAAACAAAAAATCTTCATTGATTTTGTAATTATAGCAGAAGAGATCAAGGTTTCAAGACATTTACCCGTATACATTTAGACTTATCTAGATTATGTCAAAACATATCTTTCAATTCGCATTTTTTAGCTTCAAAAGCTTTTTTCATATAATCTTCAACATAAGCAGGATCAAAACTGATTGTTGAAAAAAACCCGATGAAAGCAATTTTTTTGCCTGGAAAGGTATGAATTGTTAAAAGTGACCCATTAAACAATAATGTTCCTGAAATCCCATCTTTTTCAAGATTTTGCATATTTTCATGTTTAAAGATATACGGAGCTTTAATCTTTTTATTTCCCGTACTTTCAAAAAATTTAATAAATAGATCTGAAAGAAAATCCAAGTTTTTCAATCTTTCGTAAGAACACTCATAACAATATAACTCCAAATGAAATCCAACCCCATGAATATTATCTTCTTTTAACATAACTTATATAGTTTAACAGAATTATAAAAATGTTTCGAGTACCTCCTTTCAAATTAACTGAATTTCTGTTAAAATTCAATCTAAATCATGAAAAAACTTCCTGATAAAAAAGGCTATTTTGGAAAATACGGCGGACAATTTGTTCCAGAAACACTTGTTGCCCCTATTGATGAGCTTACAAAAGCGTATCTTAAATATAAAAAAGATAAAAGGTTCAAAGAAGAACTTAATTATTATTTTAAAAATTTTATAGGCCGTCCTACTCCTCTTTATTTTGCGGAAAATTTAAGCCGCCAATTCGGTTGCAAAATTTATCTTAAACGCGAAGACCTCTGTCATACAGGAGCTCATAAACTTAACAATGTAATCGGTCAATTACTCCTTGCAAAAAGAATGGGAAAAAAGAGAATAATCGCAGAAACAGGAGCGGGACAGCATGGGGTTGCAACCGCGACTGGGACCGCGCTTTTTGGACTAGAATGCACAGTCTACATGGGAGAAGAAGATATAAAAAGGCAAGCTTTAAATGTCTTCAGAATGGAGCTTCTTGGCGCAAAAGTCATCCCTGTAACATCAGGAACAAAAACTTTAAAAGACGCTATAAACGAAACTATGCGCGATTGGATGGCAAACGCAAATGATACGTTTTATTGCCTGGGCTCTTGCGTAGGCCCACATCCCTACCCCATGATGGTAAGGGATTTTCAGTCGGTAATAGGACTTGAAGCAAAAGCACAGCATTTTGCGGCAGAAAAAAAACAGCCAAATTATCTTGTTGCCTGTGTCGGCGGAGGATCAAATTCAATCGGGCTCTTTTATCCGTTTTTAGATAATCCGGAAGTTAAAATAATCGGCTGTGAAGCAAAAGGGGCCGCCCCTTTAAGCTGCGGAGGAACTATAGGAGTACTGCACGGATCAAAATCGTACATTTTACAATCAAAATCCGGACAGATATTAAATACCCATTCAATTTCTGCGGGTTTGGATTATTCAGGAGTTGGACCGGAACACAGCTATCTAAAAGATACGGGACGGGTAAAATATCTCCCGGTTTCAGACAAAGAAGCCCTTTACGGGTTTAAACTCTTATCTGAAAAGGAGGGGATTATTCCTGCACTAGAATCTTCCCACGCTATCGGATATTTAAAAAAGATGAAATTAAATAAAAACGACACTGTCATTGTTTGCCTCTCAGGACGGGGAGACAAGGACGTGGAAAGCATCAAAGATATCATTCTTTAAATCAGATATCTTATATTAAAAAATGATGTTCTAATCTTATTTCATCAGGCGTAAACACGTGGATCCCTTCTTCTCGACTTATTTTTATGGTCTCCAAATTTAACTCTGCGGATCTTCTTCCTTCCTCATCAGCTTCAGACGCATTTAGCACCCTTTTAAAAACTTCTTCTGCGTGATCTAGATCCCCTTGAAGGAAAAACATCCCTCCCAAATTTAATTGTGCCCGCCAATACAAAAAAGAGTTAACTTCTATCTTTTTAAAACATTCTGCCGCATCATCAAACTTATTTTCCGATATTAAACAGACCCCTTTATTATATAAAGTGTCACTGTCTCCGGGAACCAAATCCAAAATACTATCATAACATTTATAAAGCTCATCAAATGCTATATCGTGTCCTTTTATCCTTAGATACTCAAGTATCTCAACTTTGGCTTGGAATGCCGCAACAAATTCCGGATCATGGTTTATTGCACTATTTAACCAGAAAATCGCACTGGGATAAGATTCTTGCTCTCTAAACTTTAGTCCTTTGATAAAACTACCTTGAGCAGATGACAGCCTACTATTTTCTTCTTCCCCCAAAAGGGAAAAAGCATATCCTCTGGCTTCCCATATTTCAGCCGCATCAGGGAAGAGTTCAAGGGCGCGGTCAAGATGTCTCATTGCTTCGCGTATAACAGGTTGCCCAGTAAATCCTGACCTTAAAATTACATCCGCCTTACGATAATGGCCTTCTGCCAACGAAAGAACCTCTTTTCCTCTTTGCACAACAACAGGTTTTAAGGGTCTTGCCGGAAGAAACGAATTAACAGCTACTTTCATATTTAATCAAACTCCTTATATTATAATTATCCTGTTTAAAAAGCTAAAATTTCAGCTTCTTTTATGTAACTTTTATTTGACATCCTCTTACAATTTCACCTATACGCAAAAATATTTTTTGGTTTGAGACAAAACTTTTTGTGCAGATAGGAATCAAAATTGATATAATACAAAAAGATGAACTCAAAGATATCAAACGCTTTTAAAAACAATAAAACCCTTATCCCTTACATAACCGTAGGAGATCCCTCTGCTAAAAAAACAGAAGAACTTGTTTTGGAATTTGAAAAAGCAGGAGCCAATATTATCGAGCTTGGCATCCCATTCTCCGATCCAATAGCCGATGGACATATAATCCAGGCATCTCATTTGCGAGCCCTTAAAAACGACACTTCCCTTTCTGACGCTTTTAAACTTGTAAAAAGATTGAGAAAAAAGACGCAAATTCCTTTAATCTTTATGCTAAGCATTAATCTTGTGGAAAAATATGGAACAGAAAAGTTTTATCGTGATTGCAAATATTTTGGCGTAGATGGAGTTATTGTACCGGACAAGACACTAGAAACGCGGACAGTTAACAGTGTACAGCGTACAGTAGATACAATATTACTAGTTTCTCCTACCACATCAAACGAGAGGATTAAGAAGATAGTTAAAAAGTCGAGTGGTTTCATATATTTAGTTTCAACTCTCGGAATTACAGGAACGAGAAAAAGTTTGGCAAATGATTTGCAGTCTTACATAAGAAGAGTAAAAAAAGAGACAAAAAAACCGATCGCCGTTGGGTTCGGAATAAGCACGCCGGATCAGGCGAAAGAGACGGTAAAATATGCCGACGGTGTAATAGTCGGTTCAGCAATAGTCGATTTCATCGGTAAAAAGAGATATAATGAAGCCATAAAATTAGTCAAAAAAATAAGAAATGCCATGGATAATGATCAATAAACTACATTTTATAAGCTATGTTAGATAGAATAATATACAGAACAAAACAATTTATTTTTGCACTTAGCGCCAAAATGTCCGAAGAAGACAAGATTTTTGTCAGACAAAATCTTGATATAAAAGAGGCCGCGCTCTTTTTTTCTCTTCCAGAATATGAGCAAAAACATTGCGTGGTTGTCTCAAGAAGAATGTACGCGGAATCAAGAGACAGAAAAGATCTAGACAGCAAAAAAATCATACGGCTAGGGCTTTTGCACGATGTAGGAAAAGCGGCAATTAAACTCTCTATTTTTACAAAAGCCTCAATGGTAATGATAAAGAGACTGGCAACGCCTGTTTATGATTTTTTTTCCAAAAAAGGTGAATGTGAAACTTCTCCTTCATTTTATCGAAAATTTTATGTGCACAAACACCACGGCCATATAGGATCAGAAATGCTAAAAAGAATAGGTGAAAGTGATGACATTGTAAATGAAGTCGCAATGCACGACGAATCCGTAATGTCACACGACTCTTACATGCGGATTTTAGATGAAGCTGACAGCACTTATTAAGTAATGATTTAATGACTAAATTGTGCAGATGTGTTATAAGAAGGAAATAATATAAAATGGCAATTAATAAAAAACAAGAATACACAAAAGATCACGCAAAAAGCGGAATTGAGGCAAAACTCCCTCCAATATATATTTTCCCAAGCTATTACAAAAAATATGATGTGGAAATTATAACAGAGGAATTTACTTCTATCTGCCCAAAAACAGGACTTCCAGACTTTGGGAAGATCAAAATTACATACAGACCAAACAAAAGTTGCATCGAGCTTAAATCTTTTAAAATGTATTTATTAGGTTACAGAAACCTGGGAATATTTAATGAAAATGTTATAAATAGAATATTAGAAGATATAGTTTCTGCGTGTAAACCGACATATATAGAAGTAATAGGTGAGTTCACATCCCGCGGCGGGTTAAAAATCAGTGTGATTGCCAAATATCCCAGAAAATAATTTATTTTAACCCCGATTATTAACGGTGAAATCAGAAATCAACCCCAATTATGATAATCGGGGTTAACTATAAACTAAATTGATTTTATCTCTAAAAACTTCTGCGGCTCTTTTAGGGTTTGAAGTATAGATAACACTCCTGGAAACACTGATAACGGCCTGCTTGCCTACATATTTAACGGATAATTCAAGATCTCCCCCCTGAACCCCCACGCCAGGAATTAATATAGGAATATCTCCAACTATTTTTTTAATCTCTTTTAATTCTTCAGGACTTGTAGCGCCAACAACCAAACCACAATTATGGTAATGATTCCACTCTTTAACATGCTTTGCCACGGAAAGATACAAAGGAGATTCTTTGTCTGATGCCTGAAAGTCTCTAAACCCTATATTGCTGGTTAAACATAGAACAAAAATCCCTTTTTCCTGATATTCTAAAAACGGCTCTATTGAATCATGCCCCATATAAGGATTAACCGTAACGGCATCCGCCTTATAAACATCAAAAACAGCTTTTGCATAAGCATGCGCAGTATGCCCTATGTCTCCTCTTTTGGCATCTAGAATAACAGGTATGTTTTTTTGCTGTATATAATCTATAGTCTCTATCATAGCTTCGAGACCGTATAATCCATAAGATTCATAAAAAGCTATGTTGGGTTTATAAGCACAAACAAGATCGCACGTTTCATCAATAATATATTTATTGAATTTAAAAATGGGGTCATCGTCTTTGAGGAAATCTTTACCTATTTTAGAAACATCAATATCCAACCCTATACAAAGCTGGCTGTTATTTCGAGTTATAGTATTTTCAAGGTATTGATCAAACTTCACAGTCAAAAAACCTTTTTATTTGTTAATTTTAATCCAACACCTTGACGCATTTCTTTCCAATCAGGGTATTGGAGGCTACAAACCTTTATCTTCTGGCAAATTTTCATCAACCAGATTGGCTTCATATTCAGCTTTTTGACGCTCTTTTTCCGCAAGCATATCTCCGATTGTTACTTTGCTGTCTTCACCGCTGTTCTGTTCTTTTACTGCTGCTGCATCTTTTTCAATTTGTACTTCTTTGATAGACAAACCGATCTTTTGTTCTTCGGGAATAATTCTCAAAATCTTAACCTCAACAAAATCCCCGGGTTTTACAACACTATCTGCAGCCTCAACTCTCTCTTTTGAAAGTTCTGAGAGATGAATTAATCCCTCTAACCCTTCTTCCAATTCAGCAAACACCCCAAACTTTGCAATTCTAAGTACTTTAACTTTTACAATTTGCCCTGCCTTATATCTGCTTAAAACAGATTCCCATGGATCCGGCTGTAATTCTTTAAGCCCCAAAGAGACCTTTTTGTTTACATGATCTACACCCAAGACAAAAACATCTATCTTCTCTCCCACTTTCAAAACTTCGCTCGGATGCTTAACTCTTTTCCATGAAAGTTCAGAAAGATGAATTAATCCTTCAATGCCCCCTAAATCAACAAAAGCGCCAAAACTCTTTAAACTTGAAACAGTTCCAGATCTAACCTGACCGACTTCCAATTCATCAAGAACCTTAGAGGCGTCAAGTTTGCCTTTCTCGTTTTCTCCCAATTTATGAGATAAAACAACTTTGCTCTGTTTGCGATTAATTTCTATAACCTTTACAGGCAATTTTCTGCCCACAAAAGAATCAAGAGAAACTTCAGGGTTTTTGGCTACCTGGGAAGCAGGGATAAAACCCCTTATTCCTCCTACATCAACAACTAATCCCCCTTTAACAGAACTTATAACTTTTGCCTCTATAACTGTTTTGTTTTTATATGCTAAATAAGCTTTATTCCAATCAGACTCAAAATCAGCATTTTTCTTTGAAAGCAATACGTAGCCTTCCTTGCTTTCCAGTTTTTCAACCATAACCTTAATCTTGTCTCCAACTTTTATATTCGCAGAAAGTTCTCTCCCATCTACCCAGCCATCAGATTTATAGCCAACATCAACAAGGGCGCCAGAAGGATCAATTTTAACAACAACTCCTGGAACAATCATTCCCACAGAAAATTCTTCTTTAAATGTTTCATCATAAACTTTAGAATCAGGCTTTTTCTCTTCTTTTTTCGCCAAAGGAGGATTTGTTTTAGGCGGTAAATCCATAGGAGTCGCTTTCAAAACAGATTCTTCTTTTGTCTCTTTCTCCTTGGGTTTTTCAAGCTCTTTTAAGGCGCCAGCTATAAGTTCGTCAACTTCACCTTCCGCGGATATGCTATTTTTAGAATCAAAAGTAGTACCTTCAAATTTTTCTTCAGTCATAATTACTTATTTTATCACAAAAAGCTTCAAGTCGCAAATATGAGAAGACTCGGAGCAGCGGGATTTGAACCCACGACCTTCCCGATGGCTCCGCGCATCGGGACGCTCTATACAAAAGCTAAGAAGACTCGGAGCAGCGGGATTTGAACCCACGACCTTCCCGATGGCTCCGCGCATCGGGACGCTCTATACAAAAGCTAAGAAGACTCGGAGCAGCGGGATTTGAACCCACGACCTCCTGGTCCCGAACCAGGCGCTCTACCAAGCTGAGCCATGCTCCGAAAAAATCGGGGCGAGCCGATTCGAACGGCCGACCTCTCGCACCCCAAGCGAGTGCGCTAACCAAGCTACGCCACGCCCCGATAGCTTATAGCTAATTACTTATAGCTTAGCTGCGTAATTATATCATACAGACTGAATTGCTTCAGAAAGCTTCTTTTCTTTGCCCGCAATAATTCTGCTGAGATCCGCACGGTGAACAAAAAGGGCTAACAATAAAAAGAAAATTCCAAAAATAAAGCCGATCAACCCCTCACCTAACCACAAAAGAATAAAAGGAGTAAAAAATAGAGTTATAATAGTAGATAAAATTAAATACTTCGTCACAACAATGAAAAGAGAATAAACAATCAGGCAAAACCAAATTGCGAAAGGATTTGCAGCCATAATAACTCCAACAGTCGTTGCAACTCCTTTTCCCCCGTTAAACTTAAGATAAACAGGAAAATCGTGTCCAACTATAGCAAAAAAACCCGCTAAATAAGGATAAAAATCTGAGACAAAAAACAACTTGGCTGCAATCACAACAACAAATCCTTTTGCCACATCTAAAAACGCAGCAAGTATAGCTATATGCCTGTTCCCTGTTGTGACCAAAACATTCGTAGCTCCAACATTGCAAGACCCTCTCTCTCTGACATCCACTTTCGTAAAAATTTTAGGCAATATATAGCTGAAGGGGATTGCCCCAATTAAATAAGATGTAACTATAACTATAAAAATCATTATCATAAAAAAATCTCAAAAAATTACAGGGGATATCTTTATCGCTTTACAGGCCTTTATGGGCATTATAACACTTTGTTTTAAGTCTCTACTTCGTTATCCTATTCAGACCAAACGCTTTATGCAAAATCTGAACTGCTTTTTTACCATCCGAAGCCTTTACTATACAGGAGATTTTTATTTCAGAAGTTGCTATCATTTGAATATTAATCTTAGCATCTGCCAAGGTTTGAAACATTTTTGAGGCTGTCCCTGGCTGTGAAACCATCCCAATCCCCACAAGAGAGACCTTACAAACATCATCATCAAATACAATCCCTTCGGCCCCGAGTTGTTCGCCAATTTTCTTTGAAACTTCGACAGCTTTTTTAAGCTCGGATTTTTCAATTGTAAAAGCCATATCGGCTTGAGATTTTTCTGAATGAATGCTTTGAATAATCATATCAACATTGATTTTATCGGCTGCCAGAGCCGAAAAAAGTTTTGCCGCAGTTCCCGGCTTGTCTGGAATTTTAAGAACTCCGATTTTTGCTACATGTTGATCAAGTGCGATCCCCCTTACAGCCTCTTTATTTTCCATTTTAGATGCCTCCTTAATATATGTCCCTTCTACATCACTTTTGCTCGAACGAAGATGAAGAACAATGCCATAAATACTCGCGCATTCAACCGATCTTGGATGCAATACCTGGGCGCCAAGAGAGGCAAGCTCCAACATCTCTTCATAAGAGACTGTTTTTAATTTACAAGCATCGGAACAAATTCTGGGGTCAGTCGTATACACACCATCAACATCCGTATAAATATCACAAACATCCGCCTTCAAAGCCGCGGCAATGGCAACGGCGGAAGTATCTGAACCTCCCCTCCCAATAGTTATAATATCTCCTTTGCTGTCAACCCCTTGAAAACCAGTCACAACAACAACATTGCCAGCCTTAAGTTCTTTTTTCATTCGACCAAGTTTTATATCTTTAATTCTGGCTTTTTTATAAATATCTTCCGTAACAACACCAGCCTGTCCCCCTGTTAAAGAGACCGCCGGACACCCAATATCTTGAAGGGCCATCGTCAGAAGAGCGGCAGAAACCTGTTCTCCCGTAGAAATCAACATATCATATTCCCGAGGATCAGGACTTGAAGTAACCTGGTGCATAAGGGCGATTAGCTCATCAGTTGTATGTCCCATTGCGGAAACAACAACAACAACATGATTTCCTTGATCATGAACTTTTTTAACCCTTTCGGCAACTTTTTTTATTTCTTCCGGTGTTCCTACGGATGTACCACCGTATTTGTGAACTATTGTAGACATATTTAATAATATTATACCATCTTTTATAAACTATAAACCCCGATTATCCTAATCGGGGTGAATAATCGGGGTAAACTCGGATTTTACATAAAATATTATTTTTTATTTCTGCCGACAACAACCGTCGCTATCTCTTCATAAGAAGGATAAACAATAGTTCCATCCATACCCGGAGGTGTTGTTTTTTTGCTAGTTGGGATAAGAATTTCCAACGGCAATCGCTTATAATGTTTTTGAACCCTCTCCTCTTTTAAGAAAACGTATCCCTTACGTCTCCCCGCGTTCGGATCCGCAATGTAACATTTTCCATCTATATTTATTTCCACCCACGCATGAGGCCTTTCATTTAAAAAACCTTTAACAAGGCGAGATTCATATCCAAGTTCCTGATATGCCATTTGAAGGGCCAAGGATTTATGTCTACAGCATCCCGACCTTATAGCCCAAAAATATCCTACCGACATCTTCTTTTCATGGTGTTCTTTAACCGCTTGTTCCCAAGCCGTTTCAGAATCATCCCAAACCGTTGTAAAGTGATTATCAACCCATTCACAAACCCCTTTTGCCCTTTCCAACTCTGTAAGAGACGACAACTCAACCCCTTTTTCTGCTGCTCCTCCTAAAAATTCCAAAGTATTTTCATCATCTTCCACTGCCAAAATTTCTCTCGGCACGCGGCCCGGATATAACATCCCATTTTCAAGCGAAGGGGGATCATAAACCCTGACGTATGGAATTTCATCTATCTTTTCGATGTTAATTGTGTGAAAAATATGTTTAGTAGCAATAGAATCTAAAGGAAAAGAACTCCCTGACGCAAATCGCAAGGTATCACCTTCCCGCAGCATATACCATCTATTTACCATCAATTTTTTATCATTTAAAAATGTCCCGTTTCTGCTCCCTATATCTCTTACCCAATAAAATCCGCTCAGCATAAAAAATTCCGCGTGGCTTTTGGAAATCTCCAAATCTTTCAAGTCAAGTTTTTTAAAATAATTTCCAGATCCTCTTCCTACAATAAGCCTCTCTCCAGAGCTCATAGACAACAATGACCCTACCAGAGGATTAAATTGACAGTCCCCGGCATCTCTTAAATTTTTAACTGGCGGAGTTACACCTCTTGAGGGTGGAATACCTTGTATTGCGCTCACATAAATAAATCGGCCTAAAAACGCATATTCTTGCATCCATACTGCAAAACTATGATCTTGTAACTCTTCCAAACGTTCCATTTTGTTGCCATCCGAAAACTTATATGCAAGCAGAAGTTTTCTACTGTCAAAAAAATCTTATTTGGAACAACTGAACTGTTACATGGTCTTACTTTGACATGTAAGCAAATAAATGATATTCTAAAAAAACTTCTATGGAAATAGAAAATTCTTTTTCATTTACAGCGCCTATAATAGAATACAATGTAAATCTTTTTTCTGATGAGATTTTCAAAAAAGCTATTTACCTGTTTAACTCGGGAAAATACAACGAATCGATAAAAGAGACTTTAAAAGCAATAAATTCAGAATCGATAAAAGACTTTAAAAAAGATTCTTTTTTAATTCCTCACGGATCGATAACATTAAATATAGAAATTAAAGAAGATAAATATACAATTTCATCAAAATTTTTAAAGCTCCCATCGTCAGGAGTTATCGCCCTGCTCAGAAAAACAGCCGAAATAAATTTCGAATCACTTACATTATCACAACTTGTGTTAAAAGATGGAAATCTTTTTTTTGAGTTTAAAGCTCCTCTCCATTTATGCCATCCTAAAAAAGTTCTTTCTGTCATTTGTGAAACTTGTTTTAACGCTGACTATTATGATGATATATTCTACTCTCAATTCAAGGCGGAAAGGACTTATACCCCACAAATTGAAGAGATACCTCAAAAGACAAAAGATACCGCATGGAATATTTTTCAGGAAACACTCAAAGAATGTGGCCAATATATAGAATATTTTGAACAAAAAAGATTGAATTACCTGGCACTAGACTCTATATGTATAGCACTTACAAAGATTGATTATGTTTTTTCTCCTCAAGGGCTGCTTGGTGCTAAAATAGAAAAAAGCATATCAGACGCCTATAAACACAACTCTCTTGAAGATGCTCTAAGAATATCAAAAGACAACATTAAATATCTTACTGAATTTACAAAAGAAAATTTCTTTGCTTCGCTTTATAAAATAAAAATTTTTGCGGCAATCAAGCCTGCGGCTGATTTTATGACAGTTCAAAATTCCATTGGCCAACGTTATGCCTCAGCAAAACAGGAATTTTCAGAAGGGAAACACGAAAGTGCTACGTGCCTCCTGTTTCTTGCAATTTACGATCTTTTTTACAAATATACTTGCAGCTCAAAAATAAAAAAAATAGCATTAAAAGGATTAAAAGATGCATCTCAAAAAAAATGGAGGGATGCGGGAATCAAGCTTATAAATACATTGTCTTCAATTATGGAAATAAAGGAATAAAAAAACTCAATGGAAAATTTAGATCAGATATCAAAAATAGTTGTAAAAGTTTCAACTTCCGAAGGGAGCGGCAGCGGATTTTACATAAAAAGTAAAAACTTAATAGTCACAAATCACCATGTTGTAGCAGGACAAAGGTTTGCCGCCATTGAAAAACAAGATAAATCAAGATATACGGCAAAAGTAATAATGATAGATCCTAGGCTTGATGTTGCGCTGCTTGAACCAAATGTTCAACTTGAAAATATGCCAGATGTCCAAATAACACAAACTAATACTCTCCAAAACAGGGACAAGGTATTGGTTATGGGGTTCCCTTACGGCATGTCATTTACAATAACAGAAGGGATTGTCTCTTCCATTAAGCAGCTTGTAGGCAACCAAGATTACATTCAAACAGATTCCGCAATTAATCCAGGCAATAGCGGAGGGCCGCTTGTAAGTATGAACGGAGAAATACTAGGAATAACAACAAGCAAGCTTGAGAATGCCGAAAGCATGGGATTTGCAATTCCAATAGAGTCGATTCCAAAGGAATTTGATATTTTCCAAAAAAACAAAGACAAGCTTTTTTCAGTAGTATGCCCTTCATGTGAAACCTTAATATTTAAACAAGAAGATTTTTGCCCAAATTGCGGTCAATCTCTCAACAAAAAATTCTTTTTAGAAAGCAGGCTCAATCCTTTGGCACAATTTGTAGAAGAGGCCTTAAAAATAATAGGAATTGATCCGACAGCTACAAGAGATGGCTTTGATTATTGGAAATTTTACAAAGGGAGCGCGCTAATTAGAGTATTTGTATACAAAAATGAATTTTTATATGTAACTTGTCCGCTCGTCGTTTTGCCAAAAACAAATTTACAGGACATCTTTTCTTATATTTTAAGTTCTCCTCTTGAGGAAGGCTTTACTTTTGGCCTTTTTAGCCAAGAAAATACAATATATTTGTCATATAGGGTTCACCTTTCCGACATTGAAAATGAAACCTTTAAAGAAGAAATAAAAAATAAAATCGGGAAAATATTAAAAAAATCAGATGAAATGGACAATTTTTTGATAGACAAATTCAGCTGTGAACCTTCAAAACATTCTAAAGTATAAGTGTAAGCACATCATCAAAACTAATCTCTTTTTGCTCCGAGGTTGCCAAATTTTTTAGAATTGCCTTGCCTGATTTTACTTCGTCTTCTCCAACAATCAAAACATATTTCACGTTTTGTCTGTCGGCATCTTTCATCTGCGACTTTAAACTCTTGCCAACATAGTCAATGTCAGCCTCATATCCCCTTTTTCGAATCTGAAACAACAAATCAATCCCTTTTTCTCTCCCCTTATCTCCCAATGTTACAACATATAACATCTTCCTCCTGTGGTCAGTGTTCTGTTTTCCGTGTTCCGTGTTCTGTTTTAAAATCTCCACAACCCTATCCATTCCAATAGCAAATCCAACCGCTGGTGTCGGCTTCCCGCCAAATTCTGCAACTAGATTATCATACCGCCCTCCACCGCAAACCGCATTTTGAGCTCCAAGTTTACCGGAAACTATTTCAAAAGTTGTTCCCGTATAATAATCAAGCCCTCTCACCAGTCTGTTTACAGTTTTATACTTAATAGAAAATTTATCTAAATAGACCTTAACCTGCTCAAGCTGATTTCTACAATTTTCACATAGGTAATCTTCGATAATCGAAGCGTTATTTATATATTCCTGGCACTGTTTATTTTTACAATCCAAAATTCTTAAAGTATTTACCTCAAGCCTGTTATTGCAATCTTCACACATACTTTTTATGTTAGAGGTAAAAAAATCTTTTAGGTTTTTAAGATATTCCGGTCTGCACTCTGAGCAACCAACCGAATTCAAATTGACTTCCAAGTCTTTTAATCCGAGCCGGTTCATTATCTGCTCGGAAAGCAAAATTATCTCTGCATCTAAAGCAGGGTCTTTGGATCCAAATACTTCGACCCCTGCCTGATAAAACTGGCGGTAACGTCCCGCCTGCGGCCGCTCATATCTAAACATCGGTCCAATGTAATAAAGCTTTGTAACTTTGTCGTTTTCTATTAGATTATTTTGCATAGCGGCACGGACAACAGGAGCAGTCGCTTCGGGACGAAGGGTAATACTTCGATCGCCTTTGTCCTTAAAAGTGTACATCTCCTTTGAGACAATGTCTGATGATTCACCGATTGAACGGGCAAATAGCTCTGTCGATTCAAAAATAGGGGTCTTTATTTCGTGATAGTTATAAAGCCTGAAAAGCCTCCGGCATACAGCCTCAAGCCCATGCCAATATGGCATATCAACAGGCAAAATATCGCGCGTTCCGCGCTGGGATGAAAATTTCATCATATTTTTGAAAATTATAACACAAAAAAACATAAAGTCATGATATACTTTTATAAAATAATGAAGAACCCCGATTATTCATAGACTAACAGAATTCACCTCGATTATCCTAATCGGGGTTCAAGTAGGCAGTTGGCAAATTTCTATAATCGGGGTTAAAAATGACTAATGAGTTATGGAATTGTATTTCATTAGTCATTAGATCATTTTTAATTTTTCATTCAATTTTATATGAAATACAAAGGCGTAATTGAAACTTATAGGGATTTTTTACCTGTCAATGAAAAGAGTCCTGTTGTAACTTTTTATGAGGGAAATACCCCTCTTATCAAGACAAACAAAATCTCTGAGCTCACTCAATGTGAAGTTTACTTAAAATACGAAGGGGCAAATCCTACCGGTTCATTTAAAGACCGTGGGATGTGCATGGCAATTACAAAAGCGGTTGAAAAGAAGATGAAAGCGGTAGTCTGCGCTTCGACAGGAAACACCTCTGCATCCGCCGCCGCCTACTCTGCCCGCGCGGGGCTTGATTGCATAGTAATTATACCAAAAGGGAAGATCGCTCTCGGAAAACTTGCGCAGGCGATGATGCACGGAGCAAAAGTTTTTGAAGTCGACGGAAATTTTGATCAGGCATTAAATCTTGTCCGCGAACTTGGAGAAAAATATCCGATCGAAATTGTAAACTCAATCAATCCCTATAGAATAGAAGGTCAAAAAACGGGGGCTTTTGAAATTTGCGACCAGCTAGGTTTTGTCCCCGACTATCACTGTATCCCCGTTGGAAATGCAGGAAATATTACAGCCTATTGGAAAGGGTACAAAGAATATTATAATAGAAAAAAGATTAATAAACTTCCAAAAATGACAGGATTTCAAGCCGCAGGGGCAGCCCCTATTGTACTTGGACATCCCGTCGAAAATCCGGAGACAATCGCAACCGCAATAAGGATAGGCAATCCGGCTTCATGGAAACAGGCGGTTACAGCAAAAGAGGAATCCGGAGGATCAATTTCTGGCGTCACAGATGAAGAGATTCTTTCTGCCTACAATCTTGTCGCATCGGCAGAGGGCGTCTTTTGCGAACCTGCGTCAGCAGCATCGATCGCTGGACTGCTTAAAAAATGCGAGTCTGGAGAAATTCAAAAAGGCGCAAAAGTGGTCTGCATCCTCACAGGACACGGATTGAAAGATCCGGACACAGCAGTCAAACATTCGACATTAAAGCCAAAAAGTATTACATGCTCGATTTCTGCCGTAGTTAAAGAATTGGGGTATGCAGCATAATGATAAGCGAACAAAAAATTACAATTTATAACTACGACAAAGATAAATATTCCGAAGAAAAGGCCTCTTTTGATGAATGTGTAAATTACAAAGATAAAAGCGGAATCACATGGATCGAAGTTAAAGATGTCAGTTCCGAACAATTACTGGAAAAAATAAGCAATTGCTACAATCTCCATCAACTAGTCCGTGAAAGTCTTTTGGAACAAAACAAACGGTCAAAAATCGAAGACCACGGCAATTATCTTTTTATACTTTTGACCACCATGTCCTATTCGGCCGAAACCGACGAAGTCTCTTCCGAAGCAGTGGATTTAATTTTGGGGGATAATTACGTTATCACATTCAGTCATGGATCAACAATTGACCAGATTTTAGAGCCCACTAAAAAAAGGATTAGGACGGGAGGAACCCGATTGAGGGAATCCGGCACCGACTATCTTGCTTATCGTATAATAGATGCTTTGATCGATAATTATTTTAATATTTTAAAATCGTATGGAGAAAAAGTTGAGCTTCTTGAAGAGGAGATTTTTAATCGCGGAGAAAAAGAGCTCCTTTTGCATATTCAAAAACTCAGAAGGGATATGTTGTCTATTCGGGAATCGATTTGGCCTCTCAGAGAAGTTTTAAACTCCCTTCAGCGGGGTGAATCACGCTTAATTCAACCGGGAACCCGTATTTACATCCGCGATGTGTATGATCATACGGTGCAAATCATGGAAAACCTGGAAACATCCCGCGATATGACTGCATCAATGCTGGAAGTCTATTTATCTACTGTAAACAATAAAATAAACGAAGTAATGAAGGTGCTTACGATTTTTTCTACTATATTCATGCCCCTCACATTCATCTCCAGCATCTATGGAATGAATTTTCACTATATGCCCGAGCTCACATGGAGATACGGTTATTTTTCAATTTGGGCTCTAATCCTGATTGTCGTTTTTTCAATGCTTTTGTTCTTCAGAAAAAAACATTGGTTTTAACCCTGATTATTCACCCCGATTAGGGAATCGGGGTTCATACCTGGGGAAATTTCCAACACTCTGCTAGAATTCTGTTCGTCTATGAATAATCGGGGTTAACTCAAAGAGAAAACAGGTGTAAAGTGTAAGAGCAGATTATCTCTGTTATAATATACTTATAAGTAAAATGCAAAATTTTGATATAGTAATAGTTGCAAATAGCCCTGGAGAGCTTTCTGCTCTTGCAATGCCCATTATCCAGAAATTCAGACAAAAACTTCCGGAAAGTCGCATTATCCTGGTTTTAACCCCATGTCAATATTCATCAGGAAGAGAGATTGAATTTGCGCAAAACAAATTAAAAGTTGATTATATTATCCCTCCTGAAGATTACAAAAAATGGTTGCTTGGAAAATCTCTAAAAAAAGAAATCGCATTTAAAAAAGATGGTTTTGTTCTTTTTATAGGTGGAGACCTTTTACATGCTAAACTCCTGGCAAGCAGATTAAATTATAAGGCTTACGCCTATCTTGCAGGTAAGTTTGTAAAATGGATATCATCCTACGAAAAATTTTTCGTGCCAGACGCAAAACCTTTTAAAAAGAAGATCCCCCCTCAAAAACTCCTTGAAGTTGGAGACTTAATGACGGAACTTCCGTACATTACAACAAAAGAAGAAGCACAGAAAAAATGGAAGACAAATAAAGAAGATCCGGTTCTTGCCATGCTTCCGGGAAGCAGGATGTGGGAAATAAATCATATTTTGCCAATATATGAAAAGATAGGGATTCTTTTAAAAAAAGAAAGGCCGAAAATCCAACTAATGCTGATAATCTCTCCATTTAACTCAATAAAAGATTTTGAGCAATTCAAAGAACACAATGTTTTTGATGTTTTTGCTTACTTAGATTCAATTAGAGCTTCTGATATGGCAATAACAATTCCCGGCACAAACACAGCGCAACTTGCTGTTCTTGGGATTCCAACTATTATGATTTTTCCACTAGATAATCCAGATGCAATTCCACTGGAAGGGCTTGCAAATTATATAACATCAATACCTGTTGTGGGCAAATTAATAAAAAGGACAATAGCCAAAATAATAAATACTAAAACAAAATATTTTGCGCTTCCCAACATCAAAACAAAAAAAGAAATCATTCCTGAATTCAGAGGAAAGATAAAACCACAAAAAATAGTGCAACATATACTAAACTTAATTGAAGATAAAGAAACGTTGAAGAGGACTTCGGGAATGCTTAAGGCCAGCATGCAGGTTGCTGATGCGTCAGAGAAGATTGTGGAATCCATAATAAGGGATCAATTTACAAATGAAAAATGAAAACATTTATTAGATTATTAAGCTATCTAAAACCATATAAAAGAACCATATTAGGTGCTTTAATATGTATGATCTTTTTTAGTTTATGTAACATAGCAATAATCCCTCTTGTCGCTAAAATATCAGAGGCCATTGGGAACAAGGATTTCTATCTCCTTAATATAACTGCGTTAATAGCGCTTGGCATCTATTTTCTAAGAGGCTTTGTTACTTACGGACAGGGATATCTTATGAATTTTGTAGGCTATAGGGTAATAACAGATTTAAGGTTAAAAGTGTATACTCATATGCAAGATTTATCTCTTGATTTTTTCAGCTCATGGAGAACCGGAGATATTATTTCCCGCCTTCTAAGTGATATACAAACAATTCAATCAACAATTGTCGGAACCATAACAGAAACAACCCCTAATATAATAACCCTGTTTGGCGTGCTGGGATATCTCTTCTATTTAAACTGGAGATTAACACTTTTAACTTTAATAGTAATTCCTTTCTTGGGCATTTTTATCAGTTACTTTGGGAGCGAGATGAGAAAAGTGTCACACCATGCTCAAAGAAAAATTGCCGATGTCTCTTCAATTCTTCAAGAAAAAGTAGCCGGAGTTAGAGTTATAAAATCTTTTGCCATGGAAAAACATGAAGTTGAAAAATTCCATAAGGAAAATGAACAAAATTTTTGGGCATTTATGAAACAGGCACAAATAAACGTAACACAAACACCGCTGCTTGCCTTTATACAGATGGTAGCCATTTTGGGGCTTATATGGTACGGGGGGGTTGAAGTTGTATCGGGAAGATTATCCTCCACAAATTTAATCGCTTTTTTTTCGGGAATTGCCCTTCTCGCCGATCCTGTTTCGAGGCTAGGAGCTATTTCAATTTCCATCCAAGGGGCGCTTGCATCAGCAGATAGGTTATTTGAAGTAATCGATATAACTCCATCAGTTATAGAAAAGCCCAATGCAAAAGCCCTAGATATTGTAGAAGGCAAACTGGAGTTAAAAAATGTCTCTTTTTCTTACGAAAACGATGCGGAAGTCTTAAAAAATATAAGTCTTGCTGTAAATACCGGAGAAACAGTGGCAATTGTAGGAAGATCGGGTTCCGGTAAATCTACTCTAGTCAATTTAATCCCAAGATTTTATGATGTAAAAAGCGGAGAAATATTGATAGACAACAACGACATTAGGGATCTTAAAATATATGATCTTAGAAAATGTATGGGGATAGTCCCCCAAGAGACGATCCTTTTTTCAGGAACAATAAAAGATAACATATCTTATGCAAAAATAGATGCGACACAAGAAGAGGTTGAAAAAGTAGCTGTCATGGCAAATGCACATGATTTCATAGCTTCTTTTCAAGCAGGGTACGATACTCTTGTCGGAGAAAGAGGAATAAGACTCTCAGGAGGAGAGAAACAGAGAATCGCAATTGCCCGAGCGCTTTTGAGAAACCCCAAAATATTGATTTTTGATGAAGCAACATCCTCTCTTGATACTGAATCTGAAAAATTAGTTCAAGAGGCAATAGACCACCTTATGCAAAACAGGACAACCATCGTAATTGCTCACAGATTATCTACAGTTCAACATGCAACTAAAATAGTTGTTTTAGATAAAGGTCAAATTGTAGAAGTAGGCAAACATGAAGAGCTCTTATCAAAAAGCGGCATTTATAAGACTCTTTATGAAATGCAGTTTAAAATATAATCAGGGAACTATTGCAAAACCAAATTTTTGTGTGGTGACTTGTAAAGAATAGACTGAAGTTTGGGGTGGTATTATGTAACAATCCCTCAGGATAAAGAAGTCTTTAGGTTTTGCTGAAATGACACAAAAAAATAGATTATGAAAAAAATATTATTTATTACAAACGGTCATGGAGAAGACCAAACAGCCGCAAAAATAATAGAAAAATTGCCAACGGATATTGATGTCAGCGTCATGCCAATGGTTGGGGATGGCGCCGTTGTAGGGGCGTTTCGCGAACCGTCCCAACCGATAAACCTTCTCGGCCCCAGAAAATCTCTTCCCAGTGGAGGATTTTCAGCAAGAAATTTGTTAGCCTTGCCAAAAGATATTATAAGCGGTCTTCTTGGCCTGTTGTATTTGCAAATAAAAACTTTAAAAAAATTAAGGGGCCAATTTGACCTTGTTGTAGCAATTGGAGATATTGTGCCAATCTTTGCAGCATTGATTACAAAAATCCCCTTTATATTTGTAGGAGTAAACAAATCAGACTATTACAAAACATTTGGATACAATTACACTCCATGGGAAAAGTGGCTATTAAAAAAATACGCAAAGATTGTTTTTGCAAGAGATGCCCATACATCAAATTCCCTTAAAAAAGATGGTATTAATGCGGTTTACAAGGGAAACCCATTGATGGACGGGATTGGAAGTTATGAAATAATTGAGAAAAAAGATGGTGAAAAGATCATAGGTTTTCTTCCCGGAACAAGAAAAGAAGATATACCAAAAAATATTGAAGATTTTGGAAAAATTGCGAAAGAATTGTCGAAAATTGATAAAAATTTCCGATTTTTGGTAGCATGCAAATCCGTAAAAGCGTATTGCAATTCGCCCCAACAAATGCAACCCCAATCCTTCGAAACCTTAATTTACAATGCGGACATCATAATCGGACTGTCGGGAACCGGCAATGAGCAAGCCGCGGGAATCGGCAAGCCGGTTATCTCTTTTTTAAGTAGAGGCTCGCAATACAACAAAAAATTTGCCCTTGCGCAAAAAGAATTATTGGGAGATGCTCTAACGTTGGTTGAACCCTCCCATAAACCCCAATTATTCACCCCGATTAGAAAATCGGGATTCATACCTGGGAAAATTTCCAACACTCTGCGAGAATTCTGTTCGTCTATGAATAATCGGGGTAAAATGGCGCAACTATGGACGGCCATAGCAAAAGAGACAGTTGCAATTTTAAATGATGCTGCAAGATATAACCACATATCAGAAATAGGCAAAGAGAGGATGGACAAGGGAGGGGCAGTAAACCAAATTTCTCAATATATTCAAGATGAGGTAAAATAATCTCAACCATGTTTACAAATAAGAAAAAGGGTGGACCATTAAGCCTAGTTTTTCTTTCCTGCCAACCGCATTGTGGACAATGGACAAGAGAAAGCCACGATATACAAGCATGGGCTTCCGCAACAAATGGGGATACTTATAACTCTTGTCTTCTACGATTGCTATCAAAAATTAAAGATTACAAAATAGCAATGATAGAGCTTAGACATCACAATTTTCATCTTATAGAAAAAATAAAGAAAAAATTCCCTCACATAAAACTTATAGGGGTACAAGAAGGATCCTTGCATTCTCCTGACAATGAATACAACACAAAAATAAGAGTCGGATATGTAAAAGCATATCAAAATGTAGATGCTCTGGGAGTCTTAATTTCTGATTCTATATCCCATTTCGAATCTATCACAGATAGACCTGTTTTTTGGCTCGGGGTCCCTTTCCCTGTCAAATGGGCAAAAAACCATCTAATCTCTCCAGAAAAAAAGAGCCCTCTAATAGGGTTTCAAAATACATTTACAAGCAGTAAGGGGGGATTTACAAACTTCTTCTTGCTAAAACAACTCCAAAAACTAAACCCTAAACTAAAAGGGTTTAGTTATAACACTGATTATAAAACAGAAAATAATCTTGCTAAACAATTTAATGTCAACTTAGAATCCAAACCAACAAAAAGTTGGCAGGATTTTTTCATAGATCACGCAAAAGCTTATATATCAATCCATATGGACTATAGGTGGTCGTGGAATAGATATAGCCTAGACTGCGCGGCCGCAGGAATCCCATGTATAAGCACCCCCCATACAACCACCCACAAACTTTTATTTCCAAAACTTTGCGTAGAACCATTTGACACCAAAAAAGCCATACAACTTGCATTGAAGCTGCTGGAAGATAAAGCTTTTTATAAAGAATGCAGAGAGTATGCCTTGGAAAAATCAGAAATATTTAATTTCAAAAACTCAGAGGAAAGATTAAAAAACTTTCTAAGAACAAAAGGATGGATTAATTAATGCAACACAAGCCTTATCTTATACTTGTTGGAGATTATTTTCACGGGAGCGCCGGAGTAAAAGTTCTGCACAGATTGTGCCATCTTTTAAATGAAAAAGGAGAAAAAGCCTATATCTACGGAGACAAAAAAACCAACCTTAACTGGCAATGTCCAACCATTTCCGTATCACAGGGTAAAAAGCTTATAGAAGAAGGGGCTATTGTAATTTATCCCGAAGCAGAACAGGGAAATCCTCTTTTCGCGAAAAACATTGTCCGTTACATATTAAACAAGCCCGGGCTTATAGGCGGAGATAAAACCTACCCTGACTCTGAATTATTGTTTGCCTATGTAAAACAATTATTACAACCAGGGATGACACAAGAAAGAGTCTTATATATCCCTGTAATAGACAGAGAAATATTTTATAGCACAGGAAAAGAAAAAAGAGATATAGACTATCTTGTCTATGTCGGAAGAAAAGACAAAATAAAAGGATATTCTGAAAAGTTTAAAATATACAGGCACAAACCGGCAAAACAAGAAGAGCTGGGCAATCTGTTTAGAAGATGTAAAAAACTTATTTCATATGACAACTTTTCTGTCACTATTTTTGAGGCAACCCTCTGCGGCTGTCCTGTAGTTATAATCCCCGACGGGAGCAGGACAAGAGAAGATATAGAAAATCAGGAGATCGGATTTGCAGGGATGGCGTGGGGCGATTCAAATGAAGAGTTTGAAAAGGCCCAAAAAACAGTACACAAATCAGAAGAAAACCTAAGCAGCATAGAAAAAGAGATCGGCCCTGCCATTTACAATTTTATAAAAATCTCACAGGAATATGCGCGAAAAAGAGATCTTTACAGAATAGAAAAAAAGAAAAAATCGATAAGCATAATAATTCCGACATTGAACAATCTTAGCCTCCTTGAGACAAATATCCCAATACTTATCTACAACCTCCCTAATGATTATGAACATGAAATTATAGTTGTAGTAAACGGCACAAAAGACAATACAGAAGAATTTTTAAAAGTTGAATTCCCGCAAATCAAAATAATCCATTTTGATGCTCCTATCGGTTTTTCAAAAGCTTGTAATGCCGGCGCCAAAGAGGCAAAAAATGATCTTCTTTTATTTTTAAACAGTGATATTAAAGTTACAAAAAACTTTCTCTTAAAGCTTGTAGAACATTTTACAAGAGATGATCTTTTTGGGGTCTCCCCTAAAATCTTACGTCCAAATCAAAATATGCTAAACGAATCTATAATAACAGGCTCTTTCAGCGGAGGGATAATAAGCGCGGAGTTTAACAAAATAAAAGACTCAGAAAAGATAAAAACTCCAGTTGAGATTTTTGGGCTCTGCGGAGCTGCAATGTTAATCGAGCGAGAAAAATTTAAGGAAATAGGCGGTTTTGATGAGGCATTTACCCCATGCTACTACGAAGAGACCGATTTATCATACAGAGCGTTAAAACGCGGATGGAAAATAATATATGAACCAAACTCCATCGTTTTTCATGATCATGACCAAACCATAACCAAAACACTATCTAAGTCAAAAGCGATGTTAAGCTACAGGAAAAACCAATATTTATCAGTCTGGAAAAACATCACTACGCCAACATTAATCATTAAACATATTTTACAAATGGTCATACCCAAAATACTCATACCAAATACCATAGAATGGAAAGCTTTTTTAAGCGCGTTAATACAGTTGCCCTATATTTTAAAACAAAGAAAAAAACAAAAAATCTTAGCCAAACTTACGGATAAAGAAATTTTCAATAAAGCTAAAACGCAAATTAATGATATTAGAAAAGCCTCAAAAAATGAACCCCGATTATCATAATCTGGGTGAATTGCACCATACAAACTAAGGGATACGAGATTTATAAAACAGTGTTATAATATATACAGGAGTTGATGGTAATGGGACTAACTTTTGTAACTGTAAATTTAAGAGCTAGTAAAGATGCTCCAAATTCTTATGAAGACAAGTTTTTGGTTGATACAGGAGCAACAGATTCAATGGTACCAGGGAATAAGCTTACAGAGGCAGGGATTGAGCCTGTCGGAAAAACTGTTTATGAAATGGCAGATGGCAATATAAAAGAATTCCCTTTTGGATTAGCTATAATTGAATTTATGGGAGAAAAGACTGCGGGAAGGATTGTTTTTGGTCCTGACAACTGCGAACCTCTTCTTGGAGTTACAGCTCTTGAATCTGTAGGAATATTAGTAGATGCGGCAAATAAAACCTTAAAAAGAATGCCCGCCATTCCACTCAAATAAACTTTAAATGAAATTTATTCTAATTGAAAAAATTATTATCCGTAATACTAGGTCTGTTTGATTTGTCTTATAAAATAGGACTGTAGACTTTAGTCTGGGGTGGCATTACACAACAGTCCCAAAATTGAGGTGTGAGAATAGAAGCCAATCAAATCAAGAAAATCCTCATAATCCGTCCCGACGCAATCGGCGATTGTGTGCTAATAACACCTGCTATTTCTCTTGTAAGGGAAAAATTTCCAAACAGCCACATAGCTGTCTTGTGCAGTCCCTATACAAAAGGAGTTTTCATAAACAATCCCGACATAAACGAAATCATAGAAGATACAAAAAAGATAAGGCTTTACAGGTTTATTCAAAGAAAAAAATTTGATCTTTCAGTCCACTTTTATAATGAATTCCATTATGCTCTACTTGCAAAACTTGCAAAAATAAAATATCGGCTCGGAGATATATCAAAACCGCTTTTAATCCCCTTTTATAATATAAGAGGGAACTGCAGGTGGAATGATTTAACACTTCACGAAACAGAACGCAATATTCTCCTTCTTTCCCCTCTTGAAATTTCACCCCGTTTATTCACGGGAAAACCAGAAATTAACCCCGATTTCCTAATAGGGGTGAATAATCTACCGCAAAATCCTGTGTCTCTTAAAATTAAGCCGAATTATGAGCTGAGATCAAAATTTGAACAAGAATATCAGCTAAAACCAGATGATTTTGTTGTCGGAATTCATATAGGTACGGGGAAAGGGAACAAAGCTTGGCTTCCCGATCGTTACGCGAAAGTTATCGACTACTTGATAGAAAATAAAAAATCAAAAATTATATTAACAGGAAGTAAAAAAGATCTTTCTTCTTCACAAAAAATAATACAATTATGTAAAAATAAACTTATAAACCTGGTTAATAAAACAAATTTAGAAGAATTAATAGCAATAACATCCAGATACAATCTATATATAGGAGTAGATACTGGCCCTCTTCACATAGCAGCAGCGTTAAAAATTCCAACAGTAGCAATATTCCCTACTAAATTTGTAAAGCCGACAGAATGGGGGCCTTGGGCAACAACTAATGTTATCATAAGAAAATCAACAAACTGTTCACAAAAGTGTCTCCCAAAAGCATGCCCTTTTGAAGACTGCTTAAAAGCAATTTCTGTGGAAGATGTCATTGCAGGAATTAAAACTCTTATGGAAAACCGCGGGAATAAGACCATACCAGAATCAAAGGCTGATTGGTTAAAAAAATCAATCAATGTTTTTACCAATAGGCAGGAAATAATCCGCGAACTTTCGGTCGCTGGCTATCACGCCGTGGAAATAGGCATGGCGGCAAGTCCTATCAAACTTATGAAACAGATGATAAAAGAAGATATAAATATTATACACTGGGTAGGCGTTCATTGCCCAACCGCATTAAAAATCGCGAGGTTTTTGGCAACACCATATCTGCCAATTCCCCCAATGCTTCTACATGAAAAAGAACAAAAAGATTTTTCAGTAAAAATTTTAATTAACAATTATATAAGGAGCTCACAATAATGAAAAAAGATATCCTCGCGTTAGCAGCCTTAGGTTTTGTATTATTCATGCTTTTTGCGCAGTTAATCCCGATAATAGATGGAGATACAGCCTTTTACGCGACCATCGCCAAAAATATAATAAAAAGCGGAGACTTTATAACGCTAAAATTTGTCAACACGGGAGATATCATCGATAAACCTCCTCTTGCAATGTGGTTTATGGCAGTTTCATTTAAGCTGTTTGGCATAAATGAGTTTGCGCTATCCCTTTGGCATTCGCTGTTAGCTATAGGGACAGTAATATTAACATATTTAATGGGGAGAGAACTTTTCGGGAGGCGGGGAGGCCTTTTGGCGGGATTAATCCTAATGCTATCCTGCCAATTTTTTTATATAACAAGAACACCAATGCTTGATATCCCGCTGACCTTTTTTATAACAGCCTCTTTTTACTGCATATTTCGATTAAATGGCACAAAATATTGCGCAACCACTACATCTCCAATTTATTATTACATTTTTTCTATTGCGTTGGCGTTGGCTCTGTTGACAAAAGGACCTGTGGGTATTGCAATTCCACTTGGCGCCTTAATAATCTTAAAATTTCTTACTCTCACAACTTTCGACAAAACCCATAACTCACAACCAATCCACACAAATCTTTTTCATCTCTTTATGTCAACGCTCCTGTTTCTTACAATCGCAGCTCCCTGGTTTATTATTGAATACAAAATCCTTGGCCAACCATTTGCAAATCTCTTCTTCCTGCGAAATTTCTTGAGATTTTTTAGGCCAACCGATATCATTGGAAACTTAAATACAATAGCGCCTCAATATGATTTTTATTCTTACTTTTTGCAAATATTTTTACTTTTTGCGCCTTGGGGCGGGTTTGTATATCCCGCGATTTTCTATGGCTTCAAAAATAAAAATCAAAGACTCTTTTTAGTTTGGGCGGCTATCGCAATCGGAATTTTTGCCTTTTCGCTAAATTACAAAATTGGAAGATATATACTGCCCGCATTTCCCGCGCTTGCGATAATTGTTACCAACCTATTAGAAAATATTATGGAAGAGGGCGAAAAATTAAAGAAGTATATTTTAACTTCCGCATGGCTGAATACAGTCTTATTAATTCCGCTTTTTTCTATTGTAACTATCTATTTATTTATATCTTTTCCCAAAGAGATACAAGCTTTTAAGCCAATAGCCCTCCCTTTCCTAGTTGTTTTTTCATCGGGACTAATAGCAGGAACAATCTTTTTGTTTAAAAAAGAGGTTGAAAAATCTATAATAACTTTTGTAACCGCCTCAACGTTATCTTACATCATCTTTATAATTATGGCTGGTCTTTTTATTAATAAAGCTATGCCGACGAAGATACTGATGCAGGCAATGAATGAAATTGGGAGTGAACACAAAGAAGATAAAATAATAGCAATTGTTTATAAAGGAGAAGAACCAAGGCAGGAATATTTTTATATACAAGACAGCTTGTTTGATAAACATGCAAATATGGATGGGCCACTATACTATATTGCAGACCGAGAAGAGCTTGTATCAACATTTAAAACTAATTTACGGAAAAAAAATCCGGACATTCTTGTTGGAATATCAAAAGAACAAGAGATTAAAAAGATAAAGCAAATTAAAATAATAAAAGAGATAAACGGATATATATTGTTTTTATCCCGTAATAGTTATTCACCATGACTTTTCAAGTGTCTGATATTAGCAAGCACACGTTCAAGCTCTTTCAATGCCAGAGGAAAGCGCGCTGTCAAATTCATATAATATGAATGTTCTTTCAATCCGTTTAAGTAGTCAGTAGCTTGACTAAAATCATCGCAACTACAAGCCAATAATCTCTCCAATTCTGTACTCGTTTCATGTTTATAATGTATAGAAGATATCATTCTAGGAGATATTGTTTCTTTAGGCGCTATCGCTTTTCTTGCAATAGTCCGGGCCAACAAAGATAAATTATTCAGATATGTAATATTTTCCGAACTATCCTGCATCATCCACAAAAATCCATGCCATAAATTACATAAAAAAAGCGCCTGCGCGAACGAGATGTCCTTACTTAATTTTGATCCATCTATGATAGAACTAAGATATTCAAATTCTCCTGAATTTAAGTAACATTTAAATAAATTAACGTACGCTTCATCTGTCGCGTGAGGAAAGACGTTTACTTCTTGAAAGTCCTGTATCGCCCCCCAAACAGAAGGTTTTGTTTTACTATTTGATGCTTCAAAAATTGTATTTCTAAGTTTAGAAGCTTGCGAACAAACGCTATTAACTTCTATATCGGAAAGAAAACTTTGAGGAACAAGAAAAACCTTTTTTGAAATAGCCTCTCCAGGCTTATTCTTCATAAAAAGGGCTGCCGTATAAGAAACATGCCTTAATCCGATACCAAAAAAAGAGGGGAGACTTAATAAACCTATAACATCTTTTATCTCTTCTTGAAATAAAGGTAACTTTGTTTCAAATTCTTCACGTACCCGATCATCACAATAAATATCATTAACTCCATAATATTTCATGTATCCGTTAAATGTCGGATAGTTTGCCATAGCTAAAGGATTTCTTGCCGCAGCCTTAATTACAGCTTTACACTCTTCACCAATAAACGAAGGCCTCAAAATTAAATGCTTGACTTTTCCATATTTATTAATCATTTTAACAGACAATAAAATCCCCTCCATTTAAAAAATTACTATAAGAGCAATAAATAATCACATATTATCATCGATCCCGCCTTCAAAAAATTTCACATGTTTTTTTAAAGACTTTAAAAAATGGGACTGTTGCGAAATGACAGTTTTTGCAATTTGTCATCCCCGCGAAAGCGGGGATCTATCTTGTTTTCTGAAAAATAGATTCCCGTTTTCACGGGAATGACCATTTCGCAACAGTCCCAATAATAGGGCTATTGCAATTACAATAAAAAAAGTGAATTTTATTAAAGAATTCTACGAAATATATCAGAGAAAAGATTATGACCGGAAACATCACAGCAAGCACGCTTTTATTTTTCAATCCACCTGTCATTCAAAAGCAGGAGGGAAAAACCTCTTTGGCAACCCCAGAAAACAAATTTCTAACAGCTGCTATCCAGCAAATAATGATTGATTTTTTTGAAGAGATAGATCCGATTATCTCTGAAATAGAAAACACAATGGGTAAGTTAGCAATGACAGAAGACGAGGATTCCCTGATAAACTCCCCACAAAAAAACAATAATGCCCCGGAAAATACAACAAACAAGTTAAGGCTTTTATACTTAAAAAACATATTATATTCAAGGCCCAAAGATAAACTTTTTTATTCAAAAAAAGAGGTTAGGGGTTTTGATGAAATCATCGATGTATATCAGGAAATAATCCCTTTAATCAGAAAAGCTAAAACAATTATAGAAAAATTCAAAAATGAATATTTTGCTTTACTCGACGAACAAAACAAAGAAGTTGTTTTGCAGCTGGAAAGAGATATAGTCTTTTTAGAAAAGGCCTTTGCTTATGCACAAATTATTAACCCTGTCTGCTATAGCGCTGAGGACAAAACACTCCTTGTCGACACAAGATCAGATCCAAGCGCAATTATAAGCGCTCTTGCCGCCCTATACGACGAAGGATTAATCGCCAGGGAAATAGATATTAAGCGGCAAGAAAAAAACGAAGAAACAGCAACAGCAATTATATCTTCCATTCCATTCCCTTTTAATATAAACTCTGACAGTAAAACGACACTTGAAATGCTAAATAGAAGGGATAGAGTATATTATTACAATCCTATTCTAAAAAACAGACATAATATAGAGAAACATCTGGCTCAATTAATAGATCAAGCAAAGCTACAATATAAGACATATATAAGTCTTGATGCCCTGCTTCCAGAATTTTCATTGACAGTAAAAGGAGAAGCAAACGTTCAAGAGGCAATAATTCGCAAAAGAACATTGGATCACCTGGACGCCACTTATTTAATTAAAGGACAATACAAACGTCCCCCCTACACTCTAGCCCCAAACGAAGGGATTTTTTACTATCCGATAAAACCGATCGATCACTAAAAAGCACAAAAGGGCTGCCTCGTTTTATGCAGATGTCAAGGTTTTATGCTTTTCAATGGGAAAGTCAAATCCTATGTGAGACAAAGATTCAAGTGGCATTTTAAGGCTTACATCCAAAAGTTCAATCCCCAATAGATTTCCATTACTATTTATGTCAATAATTATTCCTTCTTGAATTTTTATGGTTTTTTCAACTTTATCCTCTTGAAATCTTATATACATTGCGTCGGCCTGTTTATCATAACTTATATTCATTACTAATTTCCCTCCTCTAAATAATATGCCGTAATAATTATATAATCATCATTCTCCTTAACATAAACCACTTCCAATGTTTCTCCATTAATGTTTTTTTGAACCAAAATTTTGTTTGCTGCCCCTGGCAAAGTTTTATCCGGGTTAAAAACAGTTTTTTCTATAATATTTTCTGTTAATTTTCCTGACTTTCTCTTTTACAACAGCCCTCACCCAACATTCAGACAAAAGAAAACTTTTAGGCTTTCTCCCTCTCCCAGAGGGAGAGGGATTGGCAGCTTTTCTTTAATTTTACTAGGATCGATTTTTTGTCTTTTGTAATTTCGTTGTTAGCAATTCTTATTATCGTTATTCCTTCAGATTCTATTATATTTTGCCTTAAAGCATCATACTCTTTCTTCTTCAAATGGACACTTCCATCAATTTCAAGGCCAAGCCTTAATTCATGGCAATAAAAATCAAGAACAAATCCTTCTATTACATGCTGTCTTCTAAATTTCAAATCCATAAATTTCCTATTGCGTAAAAGTTCCCAAATAATCTTTTCAGCCTTTGTTTGATCTTTTCTTAATATTCTTGCGAAATTTCGTTTTATTTCTTTCATAATTTTTTTCTGCTTTTAAAATAAATCTAATTTAAATTATAGCTTAAAATTGCCCCTCTCCCTCTGGGAGAGGGTGAAATGCCTACCAGTTCTCAAACTATTTCAAGATTGGGTGAGGGCAGAGAAATCCAGGATGGAAAATTCACAAAGTCATTATTTTATGTATCACAAAATTTTTCTTGCACAACGGTTTTTTTGACTTAATGACAATAATTATTGAAAAATGCTTTTTGCTAGGAGAAAGTCAGGATAAACCACTTCCAATGTTTCTCCATTAATGTTTTTTTGAACCAAAATTTTATTTGCTGCCCCTGGCAAAGTTTTATCCGGGTTAAAAACAGTTTTTTCTATAATATTTTCTGTTAATTTTCTTTCTGCCATCCTAATTCTTGCATGATTTGTATAAACAATTTTTTTCATTGCTTTTCGTCTTTTTTATAATTCTATCAAAACACAGAAGTACTGTCCATAAAAAAGCAACTAACGGGGCTAAAAACCACAAAAGGGCTGCCGGCCTGTTTACGGCAGCCCAAATAATAAAATTCCTATTTTTGCTTCTGATCAGCAGCCATTAGAATTGACGCACCAAAGGCATCTCCTAAAGCAAGCAATTCCTTGCAAATCAACTTTTTCTGTCCAGAATCAGCGTTTACCCAAGAGAGATGTAATTCTTGTATCCTTGCCTCTATCGCCCTTGCGGCTTTTATAACGTTTTCATCTTCAGGATTTGCCTGAAACTCCTGCCTGACTAATTGCAGGAACTGGCTTAAAGCGGCAAAATAATATTCATCCTTTAGGCTTACAGTTTTAAACCCTTCCAAAGTACCATTAGTTTCAATATAAGAATTAATATCTTTTATCAACCCTTGGATTTTTACAATGCTCTTCCTTGCAGCAACTACATCTTTTTCTGTCTTATCCTCACCAAATACCCATTTTATAAATTCCCTTTCCTTCCCTTTTATCAGCTTTCCCTGTCTGTCAAAGAGCGATCGGATAGGGTCATTAACAGGCAAATCTATAAAATGTAAAAATGCTATGCTGTCCTGAATCGCCCTATTTTTCTGCATTTCCATAATCTCCTCAATTTCTTCAGGCTTAACGCCAGACAACCCGTTTTTGTTCATATCCCATGCAATCATGTCAGCTGTCCAATGATGCTCTTTTCCATTTTCATCCAGTACAGGCTGCATATATTTACCTTCTTCTTTAGTCTCATTTCTATACGCTTCCGCGATTTTATCTTTTCTACTGGGCTGGTAAGAAGCTTTTCTCCCCGCGCTCCTTGATTCAAAGTCATCGACAAGCCATTGTCCTTCTATATATTTCCATTTAGCATCTTCTGAAGTAAAAGACAGATCGACAGACTCTATCCCATCGCTATATTCAGTCAAGAGCCTCTCCCTAAAATATCCTCTGATCTCATCCTGCATCTCCTGTGACATATGTCGGTCAAGTTCTTTTATTTTATCTTTATTTTCGGGTGATGCCCCTCTTACAGAGACAAAGCTTGGGGCGAGAGGCTTAAACATTGTCACCCAATAAGCTGGAGATTTAAAGAAATCATACGGTTTAACCTCATTTCTTCTGCAAATTTGCATTAAATCTTCATCAAACGCCCTGTTTGCAACATATGTGTCATAAGAAGATGTACTTGCCATAGTTACAAGTTCAAAAGCAAATCCGGTCGCAAACATGGCGCCTGCCGCAGCATTAGCGCGTCCCCCCCACATTAAAGCCTTGGTCCCCAAACCTTCTGCTAAACCCGCTGCCTCACCTTTAAGCATTATCTGAAGATTAATCCTGATCATCGCATCTTCAAATTTATCTGTTGCTAACGATAAACCCTGCCCAAAAGTCGGAGATAACATCGAAGCGACCGAAGGGGTAAAGAACCCTAAAAAGCCCCCCCAATGTCTATATTCAGAATCTTCAGAGATTAATCCGCTATTAACCAGCATCTGATCTGTAAGAAATGCCCAGTACAGTCCGGGACCCATCCCCTTAACCATTTCAAACGGGAATTTAATCGGAAAAGTAAACACTTTTTTAGTAGCGTTCCAAAGCCCTTTTTTATTGAACAGATTTTTGCTTATTATTTCGCCTAGTCTCTTATTCTCCATCTCAAGAACAATTTCCCCCTCCGGCTTAAAAACACCAAAAATCTCTCCACCACTTTTAACGGTTTTCAATGCTGCTCCACTTTTTTCGGCAACTTTAAGCTGTAGAAGAGGGGCCCCTGTAGCAAGTCTATGAATAATAGGACGAGAAACGTTTGAACTAAAGACATGCGTAACTCCAAGGACAAAAGCAAAATGTCTCATCGGATCTCTCTGTGCATCTATTCCAACAATATGAGCTAATTGCTCAGCCCCGAGTAATGCTATAACCTCTAAAATAAGTGAAGGCACACCGGATTTTAAGCGATTAGCAAGTGTCGGAGCATTTTTCCTGATAAACTCCTGGCCTTCTGATGTCTGGAGAAATTTAATGATATTTTCAACCGTCAGTTTTTCTTCAACTGTTTCTGCTGCAGACTCCTGAAATGCCTTATCCGTCGACTTCACATAAGTCCGCGCTATCTGTTCAGGAGTAAGGCCTAGTCGTCTCCCAAGACTTTCCATGGCCTTCCACTCCTCAACACTTATTTTAAGCTCGACACGGCCTGATGCTTTATCGCGTATAATTACAGACTCTTTTCTAGCCTCAACTTCTACCTCTTTATCGCCTTTGTTTCTATTTGTCTGATTATCATCATCGCTAACTCCTGTAGAACCTACAACTTTAGCCTCAACAACGCCATCCTCACCACTTCCTACAACAATCGTTACCCCCTCTTGATTAGCAGCCTCTTTTGCTTTGGCTTCCAATATTTTTGATTTACTCCCAAATCCAGGTTGAGAGATATCGTCCGGCTCAAGAATCATACCGTCTATAACAACAAGCCTCGAAATATCCGCATCAACAAGGTCGGCCACCATCCCTTTCGCGTAATCAAATCTTGCCGTCTCATCGTCGACAAAACTAAACGTTCCATAAAAACTTTCCCCTTCTACAAGGGGGCGCGGATAAACAGCTTTAGGATCAAGAAGAGAAGCAACTTTCGTCGCTGCATTTTTTGATCTCAAATTAATAGAGACACGACTCCCGTCTGATCGCCCCCCTCCAGATGCAGCAACAGGTTTTTTGGCAGGCTCCACAAGAACAGCCTTGCGAACACCCCCCTCCTCAACAATTTGCATCTCCAAAGGCTCTCCAAGCCTTGCCGCATCATCAATCAGCACCTCACCAGAACCATTTATTCTCAAAAGTTCCCCTCTAGCATCAACAACAGCAACTGCCCTCTCATGCCCTAACATCTCTTCCAACATCTGAGGTGTCTCCCATCCACCCAAAAGTTCCAACTTGCCATTCACAAACTTATATTGTCCAATTATATCTCTTGCAGAATTAACAACATAAAAAGAACTATTCTTAAATTCAACGCTACAATCAGAGGGGATCTGAATGCCACTCATCTGCACTCCATTTACATTTCTAGGAAAGAGGACAAACTGACCAGAGCCATTTAATGCTTTTGGAATTTTTTTGGTTAAGGTTACAAATTCATTAGCATCAATACGTCCTGTTCCTTCCATGATATGAACAGCCGTAACCCCTTTCTGTTTAAGCAATTTTCCAGCTGTTATCTCACTACCCTGATCAAACGACTCACCTGTAAAAACTATTTGAGGTCTAGGAGAAGGCGCAAGAGAAGATGTAGGAGAAGGCACAGGAGTAGGAAGTGTCAATTCCTCTCTTCGCACAAAGCCGTTAGGCCCCAAATTTATTATACTCTCAGAGACATTTCTTCTAGAAAAGTCAGCGCAATATATTACAGGTTCATGATAGTCATTTACTCCACCATAAAAAACTAATCTGGAGGACGTATTTCCAACTATCGCTCTTAGCGCACTCTCTTCAAGTCCTGCAAAAGAGATATATTCTTTAAATTCAATTTTAAAAGCCCGTCTTTCAACTCTGTCCAAAAACGCCCTTTGAAACTCTTCGGTCGTCCCTTTAAAAGCATCCCTCGTGCTGGCATCTTCGCTCAATAAACCTGAAGCTTTAAGCTCTCTTTCAATATTAAATCCTTCTATTGCCGGAGCCGCGTCCCTTACATGAGGCGCAATAATTTTAGGTTCAGGAGCACGGGATTCAACAATACGAGGCTCTCCTGTTTCGGAAGGTTCCGGAGAAGGATCAGACGGCCTTAAAGGTTCAGGAGCCGTGGAAACTCCATGCAAGAGAGAGCCAACATCTACCCTTATCTCTTCTTTAAACCTGTGTCGCACAATTCCATATCTACCGACAACCGGAACAGACTCAATCTTTCTTAACTTCTTTGTCCCCTCAATTATCTGCGACCTGAATCTCTCCAGCAGATTATCGATTTTTTCTCTATATTCAGCTTCATAAATCTTCCTTACATCTGTTTCGCTTTCAGAGGTCTTAACAAGTTTGCTCCTCGATTCATATTTGGCCGCAAGCTCAACTCCGGCCTCAAATGCCGCTTCCTGAAACATGACATAGGCGTTCCCCAAAACACCGCTCAAATTTCTGAGCTGCATCTTCTTATAATCAAAAAGTCTGCCAGTAATCTCCCTTGCAAGACTCGAAGCAAAACCATGTAAATCAAAGTTCTCTGCAGTCGGCAGATCGATAACAATCTTTACGTTAAATTTTTTCGCAAGAGTGCGAATGACAGCTGAAAGTGTCGCTCTATCATGAGCAAGATCTATAATACTACTCCCCTCTCCTTTAAGCCTTCCCCATAAAAACTCAACCTCTTGCTCCACCACTGTTTCACACTGTCTCTTTACACTGTTAAAAATCTTACTTCTGTAGACATCTCCAGCTGAACTCTTCTTCTCAAATTCCGATCTGCCAGGTTTTCTTCCGTTTGAACCAAATGTCTCCCTCAAAGCTTCAAGCTGATTGCGAATGTCCTGAGGAAGAAGATTCTCTGCTTTTATCCCGTTCTTCCACATATTTATAAGCTCACGATCAAAAGCCTTCTGCGCCTCTCCAAAGAACCACGCCGCAAACCCATCGATTTCTGAAATATCAACATTGTTTAACAGCAGGAAGACATCCCTAAAAGTAGAGAATTCATTTATTCCAGCAAGTGAAACAGAGTTCCCTGCTCTATCAACTACGTTCGAAAGTCTGTTTCTAATTTCACCCAAAACAGAAGTATCAAAGCTTACCGCCTCAAAATTAAAATTACACAATCTTGTGCCATACAAACCACTGTCAGGAGATGTAAAAATTCTTAAGATGGCTTCGGTCCCCTGCCTACCAACTCTTCCAACCTTCTGCCAATGTCCCCAACTCCCGACCTCCTGATCGGCAAGATATAAAATTATAGGTTTTTCTGATTTAAAATCGGTCGCGCGTCTCGCAAGTGTGGTGACTAAGACGTCAAAATTCTCCTCCAAAGGCCTCTCAAAAATATCAAGATACTTGTGCTCATCTCCCTGAGCCAAAAGGCCGACTCTCACCTTTCCAAAATGGCTCCCGCTTCTTTTTGCATCTCTTATTCTTGCGGCAACAGCCTCTATCCTTTTTAATATTTCAGGATCACTTATATATTTTTTTGATTTACCTTCAAGGCAGCCATAAATAGCTTCAGCAAGTTTTGGGCTATCAGCTCCGACAACAATCGGTCTCCCCCTCTCCAGATCCATCTCCATTTGGATAAAGATTGTCTCTATTTTTTTCTCACGGATTAAGGTTAAGTTTGGAGCTTTCCCAGCGCTAACTTCCGCCACAAAATTCATTACAGGCTCATGTTGAATAAACTTAGTAGCTATTATCCCCGCTCCCTTAAGCCGTAAAACTGCTCTGCTAATAGCCGATCCAGTGGAATCAGAGGATGTTATAATCTGAACATCTCTGAACCCAGGTTCGGTCCTATCAAAAATTTGAACAGATTCGCCCCTTTTAGCCTCCACTTCTTCTTTTATAGCTGTTAAATTCTTCTCTAATGTTGCCTCTGAAACAGCTTCGATCGCGTCGTTACCTCCCATTCTTGCGGCCTCTTCAACTCTTGCTTTTTCTTCTGGAGTTAATGCTTGCCATTTGTATGTAACTATATTAGTTGGAACTCTTTCATAAGCTATCCCCATCTGATCAAGAACCGCGCTAATCTGATCCAACGTCCCTGAGGAGGCAACCATATTTCTTATCCTTCTGACTAGTGTCCTTGCCATAACCTGGGCAATAGTAGAATTTTCAGGGGTTATACGGGTTCCCGTTATTTTCCCTTCGTGTTTTGCCTGAAGAGCCTGTTGAAGTCCGTCGCTATATTGCGAACCGTATTTTGCCTGACCTGTCTTTTCATCCAGAAGGACAATATCTTTTGTAAGCTGGTTGATTTCATACCCTTCGCCAGGTTTCATCTTGTAGGCAACGAGGCACTGAGAGATTCTTTTTCGTTGAGCAAGTGAAAGTTCATTCCAGGAAACAGTATTCCCCTTTTCATCCAAAAATAGGCGTTGAGATACAGCCTCAGGATTTAAAACAGCTCCTTCCCCGTTTCTAATACTAAAGATAGATCTGCCTGCTTTATTTAGTTTTATCAGTTTTTTTGCGGTCTCATTTGCTTTACGCCACGCTTTAACCTGAGCCTTCTCTTTCTCACCACCCGACATCACGTATGGGGTCAATCCTTCATCAACATATATAAAGTCAAACTCATCAACTCTAAAAAGTCCTTCTTCCCACGGTATATCAACCACTTTTTCAGGAGAGACCAACCCGTTAAGATCTATAAAAGCAAGATCATTTACAGATGTATAGATAACGTCGTTATCTCTAAAAGTTGTAGCAAGTCCCGCATCAGTATGGCGGACAAATTTAACTTTCATTCCCGCCGCTCTATAAATTTCAATATTGCTTTTAAAGTCAGCCTCCGCAGTCAAATCTGTATGTGTCAATGAGAACAGCTTCCTTCCGAAAACATGATCCAAAACATCAAGAGCGCAACGGATAAATGTCTTCCCCTGCCCCGTCTGTATTTGGGCCGAAATGCGATTATGCATCAACAAAATAGCTTCAATCTGAGGAGTACTCAAGGTTATCCCTTTTATCTCTTTAAAAAGCGTCCTTACCCATGCCAAACGGACTTCAGCCAATTTGTATGTTCCCCCTTTAATTTCTACTTCAGTTTCGTCCATTAATCTAATCTGATCTTCCAATGAAAGTCCCTCAAAACTCACCGTTTTAAGCCCCTCTCTCATAGCCCCTTCCAAATCAGCCCTTGTTATCTCTTTATTGTCATATCTTCCCCAAATTAAATCGATAGTTTTGACACGCTCTCTTACATTTCGAACTTTTTCAACCCTCTCGTCAGGTGTATATATAGGTTCAGGAGGCGCCGGATCAGGAATACTACTGATACTTCCCATAGCTTTCCCTAATCTTCCAATAGGAGCTGAAAAATCAACAGGCCTATCTGTTTTTAAAAGATCCTCACCGACAATCAGAGAGGCATATTCAACTTCTAAAGCCCCCCGGTAAATTCTAATTTCTGTGGTATTTCCAGCTACAACTTTAATTTCCCCTACAGGCATCTCTTGAGTTGCGCCGTCAATTCCATCTATCGGCACAGTCACTGTTTTAGGTAAATTTTTTCTTAAGTTTTTATCTCTATTTGCAAAGACAAGAGGATCCCCATCCACATAAACAAACTTACCGTCCGGCCCCTGTTCAAGTGTCAATAAAGTCCCTTGAGATAACGATATGTCCATAGGTTTTATATTATGACTCTTCATAAAACTGGCTTTTTTCATCCTATCCTTGATACTCAAGCCATCCAACTCTAAACTGGCAGTATCAAGCATCCGCATCAATTCCATATATTCGCCTGCGTTAAAACCTGAAACAGAGAACCTATTTCCAAGAGAGAGATAGCTGCTCTGAGCTTCAAGACTTACAAAATCTTTATAATACCAATCCCAGACAAGAGTCTTTGCTCCACCTAACCATTGCATAGAAGTCCTGTTTTTAGAGGAAGGGTTAAAGGAAAATTTGTCTCCAAACCATCTGGAAACTCCTGCCCTTGAAGAAGAAATCCCCTCTATCCCTGAATCAAAACCCTCAAGACCACTCCTCAAACTCCCCCAGAACCAACCCTCACCATACTGCCTCCTGGCCGGCGACCATGCAAGGTCAATTCCGAATCTGGCAGGGCGAAGCAACAACTCTTCTGTTGCGCGCAGAGGCCAGGCAAATATACCGCCTGGCTCCCTCAACATAGTCGGTCTGCACATTAAAAAGTTTCGAATCTCATTTACCCTGTAGAGGTGCATCCTCAATACCTGCAGCGAAAAACCTGCCATAGCTAAAAACGAACCTAAAGCCCTCGCTCTTAATTTAGATGCCTCGTCATCATTCCCCTCCTCTTCAGCAGCGTTAGCCTCCCTCCACATCTGCATCCCCTCTTCAAAATATTCAACGGGATAAGTCATCCATGTAATAACCCCGCCTACTAATCCGACATAAGATTTTCCGGCTTCAAGAAGCTTTGACCAATCCCCCGTCCTCTTAACTTCCAATATCCCCTCCACAATATCTTTTGTGTACTGGGCTCCTAATTGAAAGAATGTAGGAGGCATGGACCAGAAAGTCAAAGCTGTGTCTGTCATCCCATAGAAGAAATTCCCGGCAAACTTTACACCATCCCAGAATGATGGGATAGCATCCAAAACTTCCGAAGCGCTTCCAAGCGCCAGAGAACCAACCTCAGGAGTTGAATATATATCAACCGCAGTATCAATCGATCCGCTTATAAATCCCGTAGTAGCATCCAATCCTGAACGCAAAACTTCTGAAGCGCTTCCAAGCACTAGAGAACCAACCTCAGGAGTTGAATATATATCAACCGCAGTATCAATCGATCTGGCAATAAATCCCTGTGAAGGGTTAGGCCTGAAGACAATGCCGTTTTTCAGGCTTCTGTCTATCTCCTGAGCCCCTATATGTCCCCCCGATGTCGTTTTAAGAGACGGAGAGAGAAAGTCCGACTCGGCCTCCAAAATAGAAAAACAGAGTTTAATAAGTTCGAAAACCTTCTCTCCAAATTTATCACTTAAGTAAAGTTCAAACCCTGTTTTACTGTCTCCTTCAGGTTTAAAAATAGCCCCCCAAGGATCAGCGCCCCTAAGTTCCTTCCAGAGTCCGTCCCTTAAATAACCTGGAAGTTTTCCCTCTATTAATTTCAATATGTCCGTATTCTGCGAAAACCCGTTTATCTGTTTTACCAGTCCTTCAACAAGCATCTTAACCTCTTCAAAAGTCACCTTACCCATCCCGTCGCTCATTATCAGATCGTAAAAATAGAACTGGTCTTTAATTCCAAGCTGAATTAACAATAAGTGGACATATGGGGCAATGTTTGTATTAGGTTCGGCCTGAAGGGTCTGAGTTAAAGTCGTCAACTGTTTTAAAAGTATTGTGTTATAAAAATACGGAGGAAAAGTTACCGTATCTTTAGGGGCGCTCCCTTCTGTCCATCCGTCTACACCCACACTGGCAAATCCGACAGTCGTCATGATCGCTGTTCGAGCAGTATTTACAAGGGGGAGAACAGAAAAAACGGATAAGACAGAATTTCCCTGTCTTATCTTATTAAAATATTTCTGAGAAAGTAATATAGAAACAATCTTCTTTGCTATAGAAATTTCTATATTCTCTCCGGGATCCCTTATAAGAGAATCCCAGCCGTCTACGCCTATTTTCTCCAAAACAAATGCCTCAAGCTCAGAGAGACTGTCTATCCCTCTAACACTGTTTAAACGCATATCATCCTGGTCAACCATCAAGGCCGGCAAAGCGGGGATAAGCTGAGCTAAGATTCCGTCTTCCGCGGCCTCTCTTAAAATGATCCCAACATTCTCGCTTGAAATCCTCCCGTCCAAACCGTTTTTCCAGGATATCTCCATTAAAGAATCTTGCTTTTTTTGCAACAATTTTTTTATCTCTTTTGCGGCATCCTGCAACTGTTTAAAGTCATCTTTCAAACTTTTTAATTCATTCCTAAGCTTTTCTTTGTCTTTGGCTGGAACGCCCGAATTGTTTTTCTCAGCCGCCTCAAGCTCTTCTGATTTTTTTTCTATCTCTTTAGATTTTGCTTCTATCTCTTTAACAGCTTGGTCAAAATCATTTTTATAAACCCTTAATCTTTCTACAACTTCTCGATAGCTTTCTCTTACAGGCTCATCCAAATGATCCCACACATATAGAGACCAGAGGTGCTCTTCAACCCCCTGAGGCAATTCAATCTCTTGTGTAATTTTTCCGGCATCCCTTATCTGCTGCATTACGCCATCAAGCGCGCTCACAATCCCCCCGATAACCCCCCTCACATCATCAAGACTTTTAGGAAGTTCAACCTTATCTTTTCCCACATAAAAACTGAGTTGTTTAGCAATAGTTCTCAAAATACTTTTTACTCTAATAATCTCTATTGTGTCGTTCTCTTCGGGATCAAATGTAGTAAATTCAAAAGTCGGATAATCTTCGGTAAAAACAAGGAGTCTCTCTCTGTCTTCGGCGCTCAACCCCCCTCTGCCACAAACCACCCTGAAAGAAAAACCCGTATCGGTAAAAACCTTATCATAAAGGGTCGTCCATATCTCTTTACCCCGATTTCCTAATAGGGGGTTATGGGTAGCATCTGAGTCCTTATCGTCTTTTATTAAAGCGATTAAAAAATCTCTTAATAAATTTAATTCATCCGCGGAAAAAGAGGTCTTGTCATCTGACTTTAAACAGGCTAAAAGCTTTACAAAGATTTTTTTTGTCTTTTCATCCGGAGCATTTCTGATCTGTTCCTGTATTAAGTTATCAGCCAGATTCTGATTTAGCCCTTCATCATCAGAAAAGGCAAGTGAAGAGACGCTGTATTTCGGAGAAAAAAGATCAGCAACACACCCAAGTTCTTGAGATGAAAGTCTTTCTGTCGAAAGATCGACTCTATCCAAATAAGGATCGCCCTCAACTCCCAAAAGAGTCGCCTTTATTAAAATTATAGGAAAATCTTTTAATATCTGGGGGTTTGAAAGGGAGACCCCTTTCATCCCATCCCTTTCAGCCTTTTTCAATTTATCAGAGGCTGAAGTTTTTTGAGGGAGTATTGCTGCAAAAACATCTCTGTCGACAACTGCTACCAGAGAACCCGATTCATCAACAGAAATTCCAGATTTTTTTCCAAGCCCGTAAACCCTGTTTGCAACAGATAAAAGATCGACATCTGCGGCAAAGCTGTCCGAATCATCAAGCGCCTGCAAAAAACCTAAAAGCTTGTTGTCTTCCAGTTCTTCTTTTTCAACCCCAAGTCTCTCGCAAAGATTTTCTATCTCCTTCAAATAACCTTTTTGATTTCCTTTTGCCCTGTTCTCAGCTTCTATAGCCTTATCCCTTTTCTCAAGCGCTTCTCTTCTAATTCTGGTAGATTCAGCAAGTTTGCTTGCAAATTGCCTGCCATCAATTCTTCCCCTCTGGCTAAAAATTTCATTTAATTCTTTATTAGCTTTCTGATATGCCTCTATAGCCTCTTTTGCGGGAGTCGCTGCCCTGTTTGCGACATCAACCGAATCAGAGACCTTTTTCGCGAGTTCTTCCAACTGCTTCATAATCTCTTTTATGGTATGCCCTTCGGTCTTTAGTGTCTGCAATCCTCTTATGGTCTCTGGCTTAACCCCGTTTATAAGCGCCTGATAAGCCAAAACAGTCTCTAATCCGGCCTTTTTAATTGATATATAACTTGAAAGAGGATCATTTTCTCTTGTAAATATCCCTTTCTGCAAAAGAGGGGTTAAACTACTCTTCTCAAGAATGTCCTTTTCATCTTTCGTTAAGGCGGAAATCTCCCCACCGGAAGAGATCCAAAAGTATACATTGCTCTTGTCCTCTTTCTGAAAGACTAAAAGATTATAGCCTTGAGATATTTTTTCTCCCAAAAGCTCAAGATTTGTAACCTCCGATCCTTTTTTCCACGCCGCGGTTATAAAACTAGGTGATTCTTTGGAGTCGACCTTGGCTTGAAAAAGGAGCTTCAATGCCTCTGCCTGTTCATCAGCATTTCCACTCTTTAAATTTTTTAGAAAACTCACAAATTTATCAAAACTTTCTACCTCTTCCACCCCCATGCTCCGCATAAATCCGTAAATTCTGGAAATTATAACTTCATCACTGTCTGATTCGCTAAAAAAATCGAGACCGAAAGGAATCAAGCTGGAGGCCCTTTCACGCATAGATTGCTTATCCTGGTCTGTCAATGAAGAGGGGGCTTCTTCCGCCGGAGGAAGATACGAATAGACTCTCAATCCCTTTTGAAAATTTTCATAGCGGGAAAAAAGGATATCAACATCATCTTTTGAGGGTTTTTTATCGCCAAAAACATTAGAAAGAAACCGATCAAGTTGTTCTAGCGTAGATTTAAGAGATTTTACTCCATTGTTACTGACATATAAATCAACACCGAAATCATTCTTTAGTCTTTTTATAATCTCAAATTTATCTCTATTCGCAATTAACCATTTTATGTAGTTTTCAACAGAAGCTTTTGTAATTGCTATCCCTTCACCAGAAAAAAATTGTTTTATATCATCTAAAATATCATCCCTTGAAAAAAGATCTATCCCATACTCAGATAGAGGATTTACAAGTAAACTGGCAAGATTTAAAAGTGTGTCGTCAACACTCTTTTGTACTACACCTTGTTGTCCTTCTATTTTTCCGGCTTCGCTCATATTTTTCTCCGCTTATAAAACAAAAAGCTCGCCTGTTAATTTGCGAGCTTTAAACCCAAAAAATAATAATCTTACCCTTTATTTTCAGAAACAGGCAATCCGAAAAAAAGGTCTCTTTATCTGGTTTCTACACTGATATAATCGGTTTTAGAGCCTAAAAACTTGCGCGAAAATGTCAAAAAAATGGATTTTTTAGATGATAATCGGGGTTAATCTTTATCCTTTGGCAATCTACTTCCAGTCAATCGTAATTCCAAATTGTGAGTTTATCGCATTTTCTAATTCTATTCTAAAATTTTCTCCTAGCCCAAGACCATATCTATGAAAATCACTTACCCATTTATCTCCTTTTTTCTTTGCCACAACTCGTTCGTTATTTCCAATTTTCGCGGTAATCTTATCCCCACGCAAAGTACATATTGCACTAATATTATTCGACAACGTAATGGTTGTGGGTACTGCCTCCTTGGCTACTTCCTCCTTTTTTTCTTCGGTTGGTGGAACACCAGGAAGTGATGGTGATTCCCCAGCTTTCTCCGCACCTGTTTTTCCTTTCTTATTGTCTTTCCCATCTTTTACAGCGCCCTTTCCATTACCTTTTTTCGGCTTGGATGGTTTCTTCTCCCCAGGCTCAAAAACCGCCTTATAATTCTCATCTTGCGACTCTTTTGTATCAGTGAAAAGTTTATCTCCATCTTTTTGTTTTATTGTAGCTCCTCTTGATTCATTGCCATACAATCCTTGAGCAATATAAGCTGCAACAGCATCGTCCTGAGAAGGAGGCGTCGGACTTTCGCCTGTTAATTTACCATTAGCAAGAGAAATTTGAGTGGATATTGATAGACCAATAGTGGTATTCATTGATTGTTGATCACCCTCCTGAGTTTTGAATGAAGCAACAAATGTCTCTCCCCAATTTTCAACTATTACTTCAAGCTCCCGCTCTATATTTAACCCGCTGGCAACCTCAAAGTTATCTCCTTTTTTAGAAATAAAAAGCCCCGCCTTAAACTCTGCAAGCTGTTTAGCAAGGCTCCCTCTTTCTTTTTCGTGTCCTGCCCAGATAGGCAAAGACCATACGCTGGAGAGATGTCTATCGATAAACGTCTGAATTGCACTAGGATCTTCTTTTCCATCTTTTTTCCATCCGGCGACAAGCAATACAATCCTAATTTTTTGCTTAACTAAATCCAGATTTGTCTTTCCTTCAGAAGTAATAAAGGAGGATGGCTCTGTTAAATAGCTATCCAACTCAGCTATTAATTTTGTTTTTCTTTCTGGAGCCAAAGAACTGAAATCTATTTTACCGCCCTCTTCTGCATACAAAAATTGTTCAAGAAAATAACCATAAGCAAAACGCCATGAACACTCAGGTATCTCTTTATCTCCAAGCGGAATAGAAACCTTCTCCGATTTATTTTCCCTCAATTGTGATAAAATACTAATTAAGTTATCTGTAGCCTGATCATAATCACGCTGAGCCAAAGCCATTCTAACAGAACGTATATTCTTATCCATAGCGTTTTTCTCTTCCGGCTTCTTCCCCTCCCCACTCTTTGTAACCTCTCCCCCCCTCAAATATTCCAGCAATTTCTCTTTAGTGTATATCTCATTATTATAAGGGATCATATTTTTGAGATCGTCTCTATTTATTTCGAATATGTCATAAAGCCCCGTCTTTTTGGCGGCAAAACAAGAGAGTATCTTTCCCGCTATTCTATCCGCGCTATCTTTAATCTCATCCCATGATTTTATAACCACATCAATTATATCTTTATGATAGAGTTTAAGAGCTTCAAGTTTTTTTCGTGCATCCTCCGCAGATAATCCTACAAGTTCAGAAGATTTAACTACAATTTCGCCCCTTGCCTCACGCAACGCTTTTCGCGAAACCATAAAGAATGAAGTCGCTTTGGCAAAGGCCTCCGATCCCTTTTCGTATGAAATTCCGTAGTAACCTGCATACTCAAGAATCATCCTCTCCCTCTCATCCCTCTCCCCACTGTCTATCTCGCCATCTCTTTCAACAGATGAAGCTTCCGCGTTCATCTTTGCGTCTGAAAGGTCAAAGTTTACATCATTTAATCCGGTCTCTATTTTTATCCAGCTTCCATCTCTCCCCCTTACATAAACGGTTAAACTATGCTGTTCCTCCCCCTTGTCAATTTTTTCGTCTCTATCAACATCCCTCCATACCCAAAGTGTTTTGCCACTTTTTGAATAATCTCTAAAATATTCGGCAGGGATAGACGGATCAGATGAAGAAGATGAAGAAGTCAATCCCACGGTAGCACCCGTAGAACCAGAAGAACTTCCCATTACAACAGTAGCTAAAATGCGATGGTCTGGATAAGATCCTAACAATTTTTCTTCTTTTGAATCAGGAGTCAACGCTCTGGCAATACGATTTAACCCTTTGCTAAGTGTTTTTCCCGATCTATATATGACTGGTTTGCTATCAGTTCCATCTTTTGCAACATATCCTTCCGGCAAACCTGTCCAACTACCCGTTTCTTTTTTTATAACAAAAGCATAGTTTTTCCCTTTATCACTAAACGCAACTAAAACCTCCCCTGAGTCCAAAACCAGGGGAGCAAGATTATTTAGCGATGTTAATATTGAAGGATTTGCCTTTACAGCGGCCAAAACTTTGTCACGAAGAACAGTTTTATTATCTGAAATCTGAAGATATTCACTTATCTCTGCCACGGTATAATCTTGCCCCCCTATTTTGCCGTCAGATCCTAATCTTTCATTAATAGTAGTCAAATCCGGATCATTTTTAACATGATCAGAAAAAGCGGTCTTTTTTGCCTCTTTCTTTTGAATCTCTTCTTGCGCAGCTTTTGTTTTTGCTGCTAACTCCAACCCTTCAACTTTTTTCTTTGCATCATAAATTATTCTTTCTGTCCCTTGCCACAACCCAGAGACATCAGTATCTTTTAGAGCCTTATATGCATCATTTGAAGTTATTGACTCTATCGTAGCGCCACTCCCCAGGTCAATTTTATTTAACGCGTCAATAATTGTTTTTTCAAATTGCTTAGGTGTCCATTTTTTTCCTTCAATAAGTATTTCAATAAAAGAATCTGCCTCCTTCGTTGTATCTACTTTTGCAATATAATCAATCGATATTTTTGTATCTTTTAAAGCGCGTTGCACTACTTCAAGATTATATTTGCTTTCAGGATTATTGCTGAGTGCTTCTGAAATAAATTTCAAGTTACCCGCAATTTTAGAATAAAAATCTTTTTTAGCTTGACCTGATAATCTGTTGTCCCTGCAATACGTTTCCAGCGCATTTATAATCTTTTGTCTTTCAGCGGGAGTATCAACACCATCAGATCCTATAGAGATCTCTGTGCCTGAAATTACGACAATTAAACCAAGTTTAGCAAGATTAACAAGCCCTGTTACTAATCCTTGAGTAGATCCATCATGTATAGAAGAAGTTTTTGAAGAATCTATTTTCACAGAAATCGGGCCTGACGGATTTGACATAATTTACCTCCATAAAAACAAAGACAAGCCTGTCAAAACATTCTTGTCTATTCTATAACCAAATTCTAAATAACAGGCGATTTACAATCTGGCGCTACTTAGTTTTTCTCTCGTTTGTATTATCGTAATCAAATCTAAAAAACTTGCATTATGCATAAAAAAAATATAGAATTTATACAAATGCTAGACAAAAAAGAATCTAAGGTTTTAGGAGATTTCTTCCTCGATTGTGCAAAATTAATCTTTGCTTCCTTAGTAGTTGGAGTTTTTGTGCCAAGTGCCGTCGGAAAAGTGCCTTGGCTTACTTTTTTGATGGGAATTATAATGACAGCATTATTTTTAGTAATAGCTGTAAACCTATCAAAAAAAGGAGAATAATAAATATGGATCTTTTAACTTTTTACTTGGCAGCAGCCATATTAGCTTTTATAGTACTTTTATGGGTGTTTTTAGTAAAAAAATGAAGGGGTTTTTAACTTTATGAAAGATTATATTCTCTATATTATAACGTTTTTCTTTTTGGTTTTAGATTTTGTGCTTGTTTTTTCGTTAAAAAAAAGATAAGCCCGTTTAAAAACAACATTTAGCCAGTCGGGGGCCAACTAACAAATAGATCTAACCCCGATTTCCTAATCGGGGTGAACAAACTTAAAAAAATGAAAATTTTACGCAATTATGATAGAATAAAAAAACTAAAAATATGCCGAAAGAAAAACTAAAAAAAGAACATTTTGAAATTATACTGGAAGATATCAACTCCAAGATCAATCTCATACTTAAAAAGGACTATGTTACAAAAAGCGACCTTAAAAACACAGAAGATAGATTGATGGAAAAAATTGAATCAAATAGCCTCGCTATAAAAGCAAATAGCTTCGCAATCAAAGCATTAAATAATAAAATTGATGATGTTGAAATAAGATTAACTAATAAAATAGATGATGTTGATCAAAAACTATCCAAAAGAATCGATGGCGTTGAAATAAGACTAGATGGACTAGATCGAAGAATGGATGGACTAGATCAAAAAATGGATAGAGTTGAAACAAATTTAAGCAATAAAATTGATGAAGTCAAAGAAGTGTTAATCCATCATATAAGCCTTCCTGTTCATTAACCCCGATTATCCTAATCGAGGTTAACCGTCCAAAGACTCAACGGAAATACCTATTAGTAATCGGCAATCTCCAATCCTTGCCAAACGCACGAGGGGTTATGCGAGGCCCGGGAGGGGTTTGGCGCCTCTTATACTCAGAAAAATCTATCATTTTTACAATTTTATCAACAATCTTCTTATCTATTCCATGAATCTTACAAACCTCCCATCCACATTTGTTCTCTTCCACATAAGAGTGCATAATTTTATCTAAAATATCATAAGGAGGAAGGGTATCCTGATCTTTTTGATCGGGCTTCAACTCTGCCGTCGGAGGTCTATCAATTATAGATTGAGGAATTAAGCCTTTTTCTTTCCACGCGCTATTTCGAAAGTTAGACAATTCATACACCAAAGTCTTTGAAATGTCTTTTAAAACCGAAAATCCTCCTGACATATCCCCATAAAGCGTGCAATAGCCTGTCGACATTTCCGATTTATTTCCGGTAGTCAAAACAAGCCAACCAAATTTATTGGATAACGCCATTAAATAATTGCCGCGAATACGAGCCTGAAGATTCTCTTCTGCGATATTCTGAACCATCCCCTTAAAATGAGGCGCGAGTTCTTTTAAGTAAACATTAAAAAGATCTTTTATTGAAATCTCTATCATTTCAATCCCTAAATTCTCACAAAGTTTTCTGGCATCCTTATAACTTTGATTCGCCGTATATTGCGAAGGCATAAAAACAGGATGAACTTTATCTTTTCCTAAAGCATCACAGGCGATAACAAGAGTTAATGCGGAATCGATCCCCCCCGACAAACCTATTAAAACATCAGAAAAATCGTTCTTTTTGACATAATCAGAAGTCCCCAAAATAAGAGCATTATATATTTCAGAAGATCGGTCAAGCCATGGCGCTGTTTTGTTCTTTTGCCCGAGATCAACAAACAGCAGTTCTTCTTTATATTGGATAGCAGAAGCAACCTTCTCCCCTTTTGGGCCAAAGACCATGCTTCCGCCATCAAAGACAAGCTCGTCTTGCCCCCCTACCATATTAAGATAGACAATATAAGCCTTTGTCTTCTTTGCTAATTTCCCTAAAATTTTTTCTCGCTCTTTAATCTTTCCAAGATGATAAGGGGAAGCATTTATATTAAGCATAATCGAGGCTCCAGCCTTTGAAGCCTCAAGATAAGGACTATCTTTTACCCAAATATCTTCACAAATTCCAAGTCCAATTTTTTCCCCTTTATAATTTACGATAGAATAGTTTTTCCCGTCTTTAAAGTATCGCTTCTCATCAAAGACGGAATAGTTTGGAAGATTAATTTTGTGGTACAACTTTTTGACTTCGCAATCAACAATAAAAGCAGCTGCATTAAAAAGATCTTTTCCCTTCTTATCGACAAACCCTATATAAACAGCAATTTTATCCGATGCTTGTTTTATTTTTGTAAAACAGGATAAATTATCCATGACAAATTGATCTTTTAAAAGAAGATCTTCCGGCGGATATCCTGTAATTGCAAGTTCAGGGAATACAACAATATCTGCTCTCTCTTTTTCTGCCTTATTTATATAGTCAATAATCTTTCGAGTATTCCCGTCAAGATCACCAACTGTCGGATTAATTTGCGCTAAAGCAAGCTTCATAATTGCTGTTTCTCCATAATTTTATCACTAGGGACTGTTGCAAAATGTCACCCTAATTATATATTTCGCAACAGTCCCCGCTAATTACCCCAAATGCCCTTTCTCTAATTAAAGAGAAAATTTGGGACATATAAACCTCCAAATAATAATCAACCACCAATCTTATACTTCTGTCTTTTATACCCCAACATCCTCTCCGTAATCCCCAAAAATTTAGCGGCATTCCTTTGAGTCTTACATTTTTCCAAAGCGTCTTTTATCTTTTGAGATTCAAGCGCTTCAACAATTTCAGGAAGAGTTATCCCTCCCGACTCCAGATTATTGAGCTTTTCTTTTGAAACTAGATTCGGCGGAAGTTCCTGCGGTGTAATTAAATCTTTTTTACACAAAACAACAGCCCTCTCTACAACATTTTCAAGCTCACGAACATTTCCCTGCCAATTATGGTTCATTAAAATATTAAGCGCGGCCTTGCTTATCCCTTTTAGTTTTTTATTATTGCCTTTCGAATATTTTTTTATAAAGTGTTCAACAAGAAGAGATATATCTTCCTTTCTATCACGTAAAGGAGGGATAACAAGGGAAAAAACATTTATTCTATAATATAAATCTTCACGAAATTTATCTTCTCTTACCATTTTATCCAAATCTCTATGGGTCGCGCAAATAACCCTAACATTTATTTTTATTGTCTCTGTCCCTCCAAGCCGTTCAAACTCCCTCTCTTGAAGCACTCTTAAAAGTTTAACCTGCGTAGCAGGGGTCAGATCGCCTATTTCATCAAGAAAAATCGTCCCCTGATCCGCCAGCTCAAATCGGCCTATTTTACGGTCAAGCGCTCCTGTAAAAGCGCCCCTTTCATAGCCAAAAAGCTCCGATTCCAATAAACTTTCGGGAAGCGCCGCGCACGCAACTTTAACAAAAGGTTTGTTTACTCTTGCGCTATTATAGTGTATAGCAGAAGCTATTAATTCTTTTCCGGTTCCGGATTCACCGTTTATCAGCACATTCGCGTTGCTTTCCGCAACCTGCATGGCCCCTTCCAAAAGCTTATGCATAACAGAAGAGCTGTAAATTATGTTGTCAAATTTATATTTCCCCTTAAGTTCCCTTCTTAACATTACATTTTCCGAAACAACTGCCTGTTTATCCTTTTCTGCAAGTTCACGCACTTTGACAGCCTGTCCCACCATCGAAGCAATAATCGTCAAAAGATTAAGATCCTCTTCGTAAGAAACATCTTTTTCGAAAAGACGGTCAACAGACAAAGCTCCTATAACTTTATTGCTAACTTTAATGGGAACACACAAAAATGTAAAATTTTTATCCTCAAGCCCCTTCCTGGCTTTCGTTTTGTTCAAAAAAAGAGGATTTGATTTAGCATCTGTCACAACCATAGGCGCCCCCGTTTCTACAACCTTCCCTGTAACCCCTTCTCCAATCTTATATCTCCCCCGCTCTTTTTCTTCTTTAGTTAAACCATGAGCAACTTCTATCTTTAATTCATTGGTTATAGGATCAACAAGTGTAATCGTCCCTCTTTCCATTTCAAGAGTCTCGGACAACACTCTAAAAATAGACCCTAACGTCTCTTCAAGATTTAACGAAGAAGACAAAGCATTGCTTATATTAATCAAAATTTTTCCTTTTATTTTGCTTATAACCATAGCTACAATATTGTATCATATTTTAGACAATTTTGTCGTAAAATCAGAGAAGATAAAAATGCAAATAATGGGCTTGTTGTGTAATAATAGTTTTTGCAATTTGTCATCCCCGCAAAAGCGGGGGATCCATCTTAACCCCGATTATTATAATCGGGGTTGTTTTCTGAGAAATAGATTCCCGTTTTCACGGGAATGACCATTATGCAACAGTCTCATAATCGGGGTAAACTCCTACGCTCTGAAGGCAAGCTGCCCACACCCCGCTTCTATATCCCCCCCTCTACTTATACGTTCAACAACCTCTATTCCCCGCTTGCTTAACTCATTGATAAAAACTTCAACAATCTTCTTTGGAGATCCTTTAAACGTCCCTTTTAAAAAGTTGTAGGGGACAAGGTTTACATTAACGTTTAACCCCCTGCAGAAATCTGCTAAAGATTCCAAATCTTCAAGATAGTCATTAACACAATCGAGTAAAATATATTCCAATGTAACTCGCCGTCCTGTTTTTTTCTGATAAAACAAAATAGCCTCTCTCAATTTCCTTAAAGGGTAAGTATTATTTATAGGCATCAATAATGAACGAATTTTATCGACAGCAGCATTTAATGATACCGCCAATCTAACCTGAATCTCCTCTTCGGCAAGTTTTCTAATTCCATCGACAAATCCGCAGGTAGAGATGGTAATTTTGCGGGCTCCAATATTTATCCCTTCACTGAAATTAAGGATTTTAATTGCCTTCAAAACATTGTCATAGTTCAAAAACGGTTCACCCATCCCCATGAATACTATATTATTTATGGTCTTATGGTTGTGGGGTTTGCAATTTTGAGCGGCAATCAGATAGACTTGGGACAATATTTCAGAGACGGAAAGGTTTCTCGTAAACCCCATTTTCGCGGTAGCGCAAAAATGGCATCCTAGCGCGCAGCCAACTTGGCTGGAAACGCAAACTGATTGACGCCCTTTTCTATCCCTAAGAACAACACACTCTATATGTTCACAATCTTCAAGCTCCAAAAGATATTTTATGGTGCCGTCTTTAGATTTTATGGTTTTCTTAATTTTAGGAGTATAAATATAAAATCTGTTTTCAAGCTCATTTCGAAGCTCAAAAGAAATATTTGTCATCTCATTAAATGAAGTAACATGCTTTTGATGCAACCAATGAAAAATCTGTTTCGAACGGAACTTTGGAAGATTTAATGTCTTTTCCAATTCAGAAAGAGTACAACTTTTAATATCAATTTTCTTCACATTAACAATTATAGCACCAAAAGAGGAGGTTGTTACTCCCTCTTGGAAACAGGCAAATCATTTTTTTATGAATTTATTTAAAATTTGACAGATTAAAAGAGAGCATGTTACCATCTATATATAATGAAAAGCCTTGTAATCGTTGAATCACCTGCAAAAGCAAAGACTTTGGAGAAATTCTTGGGTAAAGATTTTAAAGTATTGGCTTGCGCAGGTCATGTTAGAGATCTCCCAAAAAGCAAACTTGGGGTAAATATTGAGAACAACTTTGAACCCACGTATATTCCCATAAAAGGAAAAGGGAAAATATTAAAAACCCTTAAAACCGCGGCAGAAAAGGTTGCTGTAATTTACCTTGCGCCAGATCCGGACCGTGAAGGAGAAGCAATTGCCTGGCATCTTAAATTTTTACTTGACTCCGACAGCAAAATCAAGAGAATAGAGTTTAATGAAATTACAAAAGAAGCGGTAACAAACGCGGTAAAACATCCAAGAAAAATAGATATAAGACGAGTTGACGCTCAGCAGGCAAGACGTGTTTTAGACAGACTTGTCGGATATAAACTCTCTCCTCTTTTATGGAAAAAAGTAAGAAGAGGATTGTCGGCAGGCCGCGTTCAATCAATTGCCGTAAAATTAATTTGTGAGCGGGAAAATGAGATCAAAGCATTCAAACCTCAAGAATATTGGAGCATTGAAGCCTCTTTAAATTCCGACAAAGGTGAAGATTCGAATCGTCGCTTTTTTCAAGCCAAATATTTTTCAAAAGAGATCATTCCTGATGAAAATTCCGCGCAAAAAATAACATCCGAATCTAAGAACAGCCAGTTTATAGTCAAAGATATCCAGAAAAAAGAACAAAAAAGAAACCCATCCCCTCCATTTATCACATCTACGCTTCAGCAGGATGCCGCAAGAAAGCTGGGTTTTTCCGCAGGAAAAACAATGTCCATCGCACAGCAACTCTATGAAGAAGGACATATAACCTATATGCGAACAGACTCTGTTCGTATTGCAAAAGAAGCAATTGATGCTGTCAGAAATTACATCGATTCAACCTTCGGCCCCAATTTTATGCCAGACAAACCTAGGTTTTTCAAAACAAAAAAATCAGCGCAGGATGCACATGAGGCCATACGCCCAACAGTCATTGCAAATATACCAAACACAATCAAAGAGACTTTAACGGAAGACCAATTAAAACTTTATACTCTTATATGGAACAGGTTTGTCGCATGTCAGATGAATCCCGCAATAATGGATAGAACGACAATAGATATAAGCGCCGGAGAACATATCTTCAGAGCAACAGGATCCGTAATCAAATTTGCGGGTTTTATACAACTATATTTTGAATCGATGGAAGAAAAAGAGGAAAAAGAGGAACAGGAGGAAAGGATAATTCTGCCTGATCTTTTAATCGGAGACATATTGAATCTGGAAAAAATCGAGCCAAAACAACATTTCACGGAACCACCTCCGCGATTTAACGAAGCTTCACTTATCAAAGAATTGGAAGCAAGGGGAATCGGACGTCCTTCAACATATGCGCCAACGCTACATACAATAGAAACAAGAGGGTATGTATTAAGAGAACAAAGAACTTTTTTCCCTACCGAACTTGGACAAACAATTACAAAACTTCTTGATGAATTTTTTCCGGAAATTATGGACTACCAGTTTACGGCGCATATGGAAGACGAATTAGATGACATACTAACCGGCAAAATGGATTATGTCTCAATTCTTAAAGAATTTTACGGGCCTTTTGAAAAAAATTTAAAAATTGCAGGCGAAAAGATGAAGAAACTTAATCAGGATATTCCCACAGATGAAAAATGCCCCACCTGTGGAAAAGCTCTAGTCATAAAAACAGGTAGATACGGTAAATTTAAAGCTTGCTTGGGGTTCCCGGATTGCAAATACACAAAAGCAATAGTTCAAAGCTTAAACATAAAATGTCCAAGGGAAGGTTGTGACGGAGAAATACTGGTCAGAAGAACAAGAAAAGGAAAAATCTTTTATTCTTGCAGCAAATATCCAACATGCAAAGAAGCTTTTTGGGATAAACCGACTGGAGAATATTGCCCTAAATGCGGAAAACCACTTGTAGAAAAATTTACAAAGAGTAAAATATACATAAAATGCAGCAACAAAGAATGCGACTTCAAAGAAGACAAACAACCGGAAGAAAACACAGAAACAACAAAATAAAGTTTATAAAAAAATGAAAGAATTTTTTACAAAAAACTGGACGTTAAAAATTTTGTCTTTTGCTTTGGCGATTTTACTTTGGATATTAGCTCGCGGCTGGATAATTCAGTGAAAACGATCAAAAAAGCTAAAGAGATGTCAGCTTTTTCCAATCGCGCAAAAGCGAGAGGGCAGACATTGGCGCTTGTGCCAACAATGGGGGCTCTTCACGAAGGGCATTTATCCCTTGTAGAATCCGCAAAAGAAAAAGCAAATATCGTTATTGTCTCTATATTTATAAATCCTACCCAATTTGCGCCAACCGAAGATTTAAAAAAATATCCAAAAAATTTATTAAAAGATCAAAAAGCCCTCAAGCTTTTTGACCCTATAATTATTTTTGCTCCATCAGAAAAAGATTTATATTCTTCCGGATTTGATACCTGGGTAGAAGAAGGGACATTAAGCCGAAGGTTGTGCGGGAAATTCAGGTTTGGCCATTTTAAAGGAGTTACGACAATTGTAACCAAGTTGTTTAATATTGTAAGACCAGACTACGCAATTTTCGGGGAGAAAGACTACCAACAGCAATTAATAATAAAAAAGATTACCCGAGATTTAAATTATCCCATTGAAATAGCAACATGCCCTACTGTAAGAGAATATGATGGTTTGGCAATGAGCTCCAGGAACCAGTATCTTTCAGAAAAAGAGAGAAAATCAGCAACCGTATTATATAAAGCGCTAATTAGGGCAAAGAAAGACATTGAGGGAGGAGAAACAGACTGCAGGAAAATAATAGTAGGCTTGGGTCGGTTAATAGGGTTTGAGGCAATTGTAAGGGTAGATTATATAAACATTGTCAACCCTGAAACATTGGAAGAAGTAAAAGAGATAGGAAAAGAAAAAGTTCTCATTGCCATAGCAGGAAGAATCGGAAAAACAAGATTAATCGACAGCATGATAGTAACGCCAAAGTAATGCCCCGATTATGATTCTCGGGGTTAACTGCTCTAAAAAAAAATGAAAAAAGGCTATTCACTTTTAGAACTAATCATTGTAATTTCAATAATAGGGATTTTTTTTGCTTTTGTCTCTATTAATTTTGGAAATTTCGAAACTAAGGCGGAATTTAAAGCTATTACAAAAACTATAGTTTCTGATCTGCGGTTATGTCAACAAAACGCGATAAGCCAAAAAGAATCCTGCGACACTATTTTTGAAAAAGATTATTACATAATTAACAACAAAAAAAAACATTTACCCTCCTTAATAAATATAAAAAACCCAAAAACAATCCGGTTTTCATCCTCTGGAAACCCTCAGCCAGGATATTTCGGAACAATTATTTTGGAGTCAAAAAATCAGTCCATAAAAATCATTGTATCAGCAATAGGGAGAATCAGGGTTGAATGAGAAATAAAACAAGCCTTCACGGCTTTACCTTAATAGAACTTTTGCTATCCGCGTTGATTCTTACATTAATTGCAGGCTCCTTTTCTCTCCTTTTTTCAAGAAGCGCTAAACTTACGGGTAGTGACCAGGAATTCTTAACAGCCCTGAATGTTGTTAAATCACAAGCAGAAGAAATACGATCTAAAAATTTTTCCAAAATCAACCCTTATGACTTTGACAATAAAAAAGGCAAGGTGGAAGTCATATATATTTATCAAGATTTAATCCAACTAAAGTTCTCATATAACTGGAAAAAGAACAAACCTCCTATGGAAATTTATACAATGAGGTCAAAATATTAATGAAAAAAAGAGGATTTACTTTACTTGAAACAATAATAGCAATATCGCTTTTTTCAATTCTCCTCATGGCAGGGACAACAATTCTTTCTTCCCATATTAGATCATTTCGTTTAGTATCAGAAAAAACAAGCTCAATACAAACAATACAAATTGTTGCAAGGGAAATAACTAAAGATTGCAGGCTCTCTTCAAATATTTCAGTAGCTTATAACACTGCTGTGTTAGCACAAAAAGGATCAACCATTTCATACGATATTAAAGACAAAAAGGTTCGCAGGCGAAAAGACAGCTATACCGCGTATTTAACTGATGAAGGAGAAATAAAAATTTTAGAGTTTAAGTTGTTAGCCCCTAAGCTTTTAGCGTTTTCTGTAGACGGCGTAACAACTGAGGTTTTTTGCAGAAATTAAACCCCGATTATCATAATCTAGGTGAATAATCGGGGAAAGAGACGTGCACAGATTAAAAAAGGAAAACGTTGCTAAGCGGTTGTAACTAAAAAAATGAACAAAAACGGAATAGCTTTAATATACACAATATTAATTACAAGCTTACTATTGGCTTTAGGAACAGGGTTGGCAAGTATAATATTTTCAACAACTGCGTCTCTGCACGCTCAAAAAGAATATACTTATTCCTTTTATCTTGCTGAAGCTGCAATAGAGCTTGGAAAAAAACAATTACATGACAATCCCTTTTGGTATACAGACTTAAATCATCAGGGAGACTTAATAAATTGGCTAAAAACCACAGCAAAAGGGCTTACAAAATCTCCAAAAGATGGTTATACATTAAAAATCGTAAAAGAATATAATACGCCTATCCTTTACGGAATAGGATATCATGGTAAGTCTTGTGCTATAATAAAACTGCAAAATAATTTTTTTGAGGAACTTGAATAAATGCTTTCCATTATAATTCCTACGTATAACGAAAAACAAAATTTACCGGAACTAATAAACAGGATTAAAATTTCGGCTCCAAACAACGAAATAATAATAGTAGACGATAATTCACCCGATGGAACTGCGCAATTCGCCCAAAACCTAGGGTTATTAACACTTATAAGGCCGACAAGAACAGGACTAGCTTCCGCCGTTATTGATGGATTTAAAATAGCAAATGGAGATATACTTTGTGTAATGGATGCAGATCTATCACATCCCCCTGAAATTCTTTCTCAAATGTTAAGTACCATACAAAACAAAGAAGCTGACTTTGTTATTGGCAGTCGTCTCATTAAAGGAGGGGGCCAAAGAGAAGAGAATTTCATACAAAGGTTAATTTCTGATATAGCCAGATGGCCGGCAAAATTTATAACCGACATAAAAGATGTAACTTCAGGATTTTTCATGCTCAAAAGAAGCGTTATCCAGGGAGTAGAGTTAAATCCCATAGGCTATAAAATTTGCTTGGAAATTCTGGCAAAAGGTAAATATGAAAAAGCAAAAGAGATTCCGATAATATTTGCAAACAGAAGCGGCAGTAAAAGCAAAATGGGAATAAAAATTTATCTTGAATTTTTAGGACAAATTATTCTTCTTTGCAAAGATCAATTTATTTCAAAGTACAAAAACAAAAGGAGTAAAAAATGACCAACATATTATTAATTATGGTCTCTATCTCGCTTGCAGTCATAGCCCAATTAAGCATGAAACATGGGATGAATGAATTTGGTTCTTTCCAGGTTACACAAATTTTGTCAAAAATAGCGCCAATGTTGTCTAATCCCTGGGTCTTTACAGGTTTTGCTCTTTTTGGTCTATCCTCAATATTCTGGCTGGCTGTTTTATCCAGGATGAATCTTTCGTTTGCATATCCCATGGTCTCCCTGGCATATGTAGCGGTAGCTTTTCTTTCAATGATTTTATTTAAAGAGAGTGTGAGCTTTATTAGGTGGCTTGGCATATTTATAATATGTTTCGGAGTTTTCCTTATCTCCAGAAGTTAAAATTCAACAAAAAGATACGCATTGGCAGTCACTTTTAGCCTCGATTATTCACCCCGATTTCCTAATCGGGGTTCATACCTGGGAAAATTTCCAACACTCTGCTAGAATTCTGTTCGTCTATAAATAATCGGGGTTTACTCGTAGTATGAATAATCGGGGTTAATCCTTTTTAAAATACTTAGTAAAATCTTCGGGTTTTAAATTATTAATAAACTCTTTAAATTTTTGAGTCTCTTCCGCGTCTTTTTCGGAATTAACCAACTTTGCCTGCATCATAACATTTTCAGCGACAAAAATAGGAACATCCGCACGCAAAGACAACGCAATTGCATCCGAAGGTCGCGCATCAATTGCAACTCTATTTTTATCTGCCGCTATTAATTCTATTTTTGAAAAAAATGTCCCCTCTTTTACATCATTAATCACAATTCTGTCTATTTTAGCGTTTAGACCCTCTATTACACTCTTAAAAAGGTCATGAGTCATAGGACGAGGAGGAGTAATCCCCTGAAGAACAGTAGCAATACTTGCGGCCTCAAAAACACCTATCCAAATAGGAAGGAAATTAAATTCTTCTAAATCACGAAGTAAGACAACCGGAGATAAGTTGCGTGGATCAAAACCCAGTCCACCAACAGACATTTGAATCATCTTATAGTTTCCACAACTTTTTCAAATGCTTTGGAATCAGAGACTGCAAGCTCTGCAAGCATTTTGCGGTCTAATAAAATATTTTTCTTTTTTAACCCTGATATAAATTTGCTATAAGAAAGACCTAATAGTCTTAACGCTGCATTAATCCTAATAATCCAAAGCCGTCTAAAATCACCCTTTCGATCTTTACGTGCAATAGTTGAGTATCTCAAAGCTTTCATTACAGCCACTTTTGCAGCAACTCTATATAGCCTTTTTAAAGACCCCCTAAACCCCTTGGCTCTTTTTAAAACCTTTTTGCGCTTTCTGCGCGCTACATTCCCTCTTTTAACTCTTACCATAAGGAATCATCACCTTTATTCTTTCATAATCAGTCTTACTTATCTCCCTGTCTCTTTTATAACGTCTCTTTTGGGCCGGAGATCTGCCTTCCAAAAGATGACGTGTTTTAGCGCCACGTCTCATAACTTTACCCGTTGCTGTAATTTTAAATCTTTTCACCGCCGCTTTTCTTGTTTTCCGTTTAGGCATTTAAAATTATTTAGGTACTATAATTAGTACCATACTTCTCCCTTCCATCTTATATTTCCCTTCAGGAACACCAAAATCAACCACTCTGTCAACTAATTTCTGAACAACCCTTTCTCCTATTTCCTTATGGGTCACTTCTCTACCCTTAAAATACAGGCTAACCTTAACTTTATGCCCTTTTTCAAGAAACTCACGAGATCTATTAACCCTGACAGTTAAATCATGCTCGCCAATTTTGGCAGAAAGTTTAACCTCTTTTAAAACAGAAGCTTTTTGGGATTTTCTAGATTCCTTAGCATGCTTTGTCTGTTTATATTTAAATTTACCAAAATCTCCAATTTTTGCTACCGGAGGCTTTGCCCCAGAAGAGATAAGAATTAAATCTAACTCTTTTTCTTTTGCTAATCCTAATGCTTCAGAAGTCCGCATCACCCCTAATTGTCCCCCCTCATCATCAATAAGACGTACTTCTGGAACACGAATACCTTCATTTACATAGTAATTCCTTAAGATGCCCTAACCTCCATAAATTTCATGAAAATAAAAAAACAAGCCTTCGCCTCGACATTTACATTTTTTTATCATCAATCAAGGAATAAAATAATTTTTCAGTTAATCCTTTGTATTATATCTTATTTAAGCGCGATTGTCTATCTCAACTTTAACTTTATTTATAAAATCATCTAAAGAAAACAATCCTATATCCCCTTCTGTTTTTGCTCTGACAGCAAGTTTTTTAGCTTCAATTTCCTTATCCCCCAGGATAATCATATAAGGGATTTTTTGCAATTGCGCTTCACGGATTTTAAGCCCGATCTTTTCACGGCTAATATCAATATCAACTCTAAAACCTTGTTCCAGCAAACGCTCTTTTATCTCTTCCGCATACTCAACATGCCTATCAGCTATAGGCAAAATAGTAGCTTGAACAGGAGCTATCCACAAAGGGAACGCACCCGCATAATGTTCTATAAGAGCGCCCAAAAACCTCTCCATGCTACCCAAAACAACTCTATGTATCATGACAGGCCGCTTTCTACTCCCATCTTCTGCCATATAATGCAAATCAAACCTCTCCGGAAGATTAAAATCGACTTGAATGGTAGGCCCTTGCCATAGTCGGCCTATAGCATCTTTCATTTTAACATCAATTTTTGGACCATAAAAAACGCCTGCACCGGCATCCACCTTGTAGTCAATTTCCTTCTTTTCCATAGCCAATTTCAAAGCTTTTGTCGCCATCTCCCAATTCTCATCGGAGCCGACATATTTGTCAGGCCTGGTAGATAAAAAAACCTCATATTCAAAACCAAAAGTCTTCAGCATCTGAAATGCAAAGTTTATTACATCCAAAATATCATTTTCAAGTTTTTCTGGAGTGGTAAAAATATGCGCGTCATCTTGCGTAAACCCCCTAACCCTAAGCAATCCATGCAAAACCCCTGATCTCTCATAACGATAAACAGTTCCAAGCTCGAAAAATTTTATGGGGAGATCCCTATAGCTATGAAGCTTTGACTTATATATTAAAATATGCCCCGGACAGTTCATCGGCTTTAAGACATATTTTTGTTTATCAATTTCCATAAAATACATATTTTCTTTATAATAGCCACTATGTCCGGACGTATCCCATAGATTTATTTTGGCAATATGGGGAATAACAACAAATTGATAACCACGTTTTAAATGTTCCTTCCTAAGAAAATCTTCAATAAGAAAACGGAGCATTGCGCCCTTAGGATGATAATAAACAAGGCCAGCCCCGGCCTCTTCATGATAAATGCTAAACAAATCAAGCTCTTTTCCAAGCTTTCGATGGTCTCTTTTTGCCGCCTCTTCCAGTCTTTTAAGATGTGTCTCTAGCTCTTCTTTGGTGTTAAAGGCAGTCCCATAAATTCTCTGAAGCATGGGATTGGTTTCTAATCCCTTCCAATAAGCGCCGGCTGTATGTAAAAGCTTAAAAGCTTTTGCCGCTTTTGTATATTTTACATGAGGCCCTTTACATAAATCGACAAAATCCCCGGTGGTGTAAATAGAAACTTTTTCGTCAGGAATCTCTTTTATAAGTTCAACCTTGTACTTCTCTCCTCTATCTTCAAAAAATTTTACAGCTTCGCTTTTGCACATTTCAGATCTTGAAAATGGGAGGTTTTTTTTAATAATCTCTCTCATTTTACTTTCAATCTTGGCTAAATCTTCCTCAGAAAGTGTAATTCCAGGAATATCAAAGTCATAATAAAATCCTTCTTCTATAGAAGGCCCTATACCAAGCAGGGCATGGGGATACAGCTCTTTTACCGCAGCAGCCATAATGTGAGAAGTAGAATGCCTTAAAATATCCAAATCCATATAAGGAAATTATAACATCAATTATTCATAGTTGAAAGAATGGATATGTTATATGGGACTGGTTGCATAATGATAGTTTTTGCAATTTGCCATCCCCGCAAAAGCGGGGATCCATCTTAACCCCGATTATTATAATCGGGGTTGTTTTGTGAAAAATAGATTACCATTTTCACGGGAATGACCATTACGCAACAGTCCCTATATAGAAACGCCTTTTATTGTAAAGGTTCTGATTGTCGTATCATATTGGAAAGAGACTGTAGAGGTTCCATTAAATGTAAGAACTATCGCTGGTTGAATCTCATTGTCATAAGATGTATTTACAGTTATTGCCCCTATGGGATAATTTGTTGTTTCGGTCAATGGCAATGACAACGACGAAACGGTGAGACTCATTACAGTTGTATTTCCGGCTGCGCCAATTACGTTAGTACGAATCTGCCCATCTAACGATATCTGTTGCAATGTGGAAGTCGCCAAAGACCACATTGTTTCTGCAGTAAAATTATTCACTGAATCTCCGTAAGTTTGAACAATAGTCGAATTGCTCCCTATATAAGTATATGTTCCATACAAATAAACAGTCTTTGTTAGGTTAGAAGCTTGAAGATTTGGAAGCATTGCAAGTTTGACATGTAAATCTATTGACGAATTTATATTTGTTCCCGTAATATGATACCATCCAGATGTTTCCGGAGTCACAATAACTATCATGTTAATATCAGACAAATTAAGCCCGGAAATTTCTCCGCTATTTGCCCATTCCGCGACAGAAGCATAAATATCTTGAGACATGCTGGAGCTTTGCATCGCATACTCTTGAGCAGTATCATCTGCTAAACCGCTAATAACTTCGGCCACCCTGCCACACCCAACTAAAAAAGAAAAAGAAATGACGCCAAGTAAAACAATAAAATATTTATTCATATTACTTATTTAATCGTAATAAAAATATAAATTCTTGCATTTAAAACGATGAACCCCGGTTATTATAATCAGGGTAAAAATCAAGCTGCCTTTTTTCCCTATATGCCAACACCAAAATCCAAGCATCAAGCTGTTTGCAAAAAGCAACTATTTTTGATATAATATATTTTTGCTTTATGCCCAAAAAAAAAGGAACACGTCGTGGTTTTCTGGTTGTAATCTCAGGCCCTTCGGGGGTGGGAAAGTCAACGGTTGTCAGGCGGTTATTTGAGATATTTCCTGAATTAAAAATGTCGATATCCGCAACAACAAGACCTCCAAGACCCATGGAAAAGAACAAGACTGATTATCATTTCTTGAGCGAAGAGGAGTTCTTCAAACAAGCAAAGAATGGCAGTTTTTTAGAATGGGCTCAAGTTCACAAATATTACTACGGAACTCCCATACAATATGTTAAAGAAGAGGTCGAGAAAAACAATATAGTTGTAGCCGAGGTAGACGTACAGGGGGCGGCAAGCATAAAAGAACATATAACACAAGGCAAGCTAAAATGCGCAGGGGTGTTTATCTTTTTGATCCCTCCGTCTGTAGATATTTTGGCCTTTAGACTTAAAAGGCGTAAAACAGAAAAAGCAGAAGTGGTAAATTATCGTTTAAGAGCGGCAATAGCAGAATTACAGGTGATGGAAAAATACGATTACATAGTTGTCAACGACAAAATAGATTCGGCAGCCCAAAAAATTAAAGCTATAATAAATGTTGAAAAAGAGAGAGTTTTATTAAATTAGGCACAGGTTTTAGCATTAAAATTTTAAAAAGAAGGTGTTTGTAAATTGACAAAAGAAAACAAAGAGACAATTGATGTGTTACTTCAAAAAGCAAAAAACAAGTTTTTATTAAGCAATGCCGTGTCAGCAAGGGCAAAACAAATCTCAGAAGGATCGCTACCCTATGTAAATGATTTTGATCCTACAAATCCAATAATTACAGCTATAAGAGAGATTGCAAGGGATAAGATAAAAATAAAACTTATTACAGCAGAATCAAAGAAGCCTTTAGAGATAAAATTATTAGAAGAAAAAGAAGAGACATCTATTTTATCAAAGCTTGCAAAAACAAACAAAAAGAATCCTCCCAAAAAAGAAAAGAAATAACAAAAACTTTTTATGTTTAAAGGTAAAACATTTATAATCGGGGTCGCGGGAGGCATTGCAGCATACAAAACGGTAGAAATAGTTTCAAGCCTGAAAAAATTAGAAGCAGATATTTGGGTTGTGATGACAGAATCCGCAAAAAAGTTTGTATCTCCTTTAACCTTTAGAACCATCTCAAAAAATCCGGTTGTTACAACTTTATTTGATGAGGCTGAATTTATGTCGAAAGTTCCGCATATCGCACTATCCAAAAAAGCCGACCTTGTTTTAATTGCCCCTGCAACTGCAAACATAATAGGGAAAACAGCTCAGGGGATAGCAGATGATGCGTTATCAACAATTGTCATGTCCGCGCTATGTCCTAAAGTAATTGCCCCTGCTATGAATTCAAGAATGTGGGAAAATCCGATAGTTCAGGAAAATTGCTCAAAATTAAAAGCAATCGGCTATCACTTCTGCGGTCCTCAAAAAGGTTTTTTGGCTTGCGGGGATGAGGGAATGGGAAGAATGTCTGAACCAAAAGAAATAGTTGAAAAAGTTCTTGAGCTTTTAACGCAAACAGAGAACAAAGAGACTTACGGAAAAGATCTTAAAGGAAAAAGGGTTCTGGTAACTGCCGGCGGAACACAAGAGTCTATCGACCCTGTAAGATTTATTGGGAACAGATCTTCGGGAAAAATGGGTTATGCTATAGCCTCTGCCGCGGCAGGCCGAGGCGCGGAAGTTACTTTAATATCTGCAAACGCATTACAAGCCCCACCGCAAAATGTAACGTTAATAACAGTAACATCCAGCCAGGAGATGCTTGAAGAGGTAATAAAACATAAAAACAACAGCAATGTAATTATAATGGCAGCCGCAGTAGCAGATTACCAACCTAAAATACAATTCTTCCAAAAATTAAAAAAGAGTGAAGATGAATTTTCCCTTGAACTCAAAAAAACAAAAGATATTCTGGCAGAGCTAGGGAAAAACAAAAACGGAACTTATCTTGTCGGTTTTGCTCTAGAAAGTGACAATGTTATAGAAAATGCAAAAGAAAAACTCTCAAAGAAAAACCTTGATATGATAATTGCCAACGAACCCACAGCTTTCGGTGAAGATCTTTCAGAGATAAGCATCATCAACAAAAACGGCAGAATTGAGCATTTTTGCAAAGCTAAAAAAGAAGATTTAGCTCACAGGATATTAGATAGGATTTTTACCATCTAATCAGCTTTTGTAAGTTTTGCCGTCCAAAGGCTGTTTTGCTTGCCTATAATAAAAAGACAAGAAATAAGCTGTTCTGCTGTTGCCTACACCTATGGCATATTTTAAGGCTAACCCAAAATCATTTTCTCCTTGTTCCTCAGAAAGTAAGCCTCTTATTAATTTAACCCTATCAATATTTTGATCAATCTTGGAAACGGCATTAAAAAGCTTCATCGCATTTGCATACGCATCATCTTTCATTGCTGTCATAAGGTCTTTTTTAATTGAAGCTTCAGGTTGTAGTTGCAATTCACTAAAAAGGTTATTAGCAAAACGATGTGCTAAAGAATCTGATGCAAATGCTGTTTCATCAAAAGCTGTTAACGCTCTCGCAAAAGAATCAACGCTTATCGAAAATTCTTCTTTGATTTTAAGCCCCGCTATTTGACATACTTCACTCAATGAAAAAGAGACACGAAAAAAAGCTGGAAGGGAAGAAAACCGCGCCTCTTCGATAGCAGGGATTACTTCTCTTAGTTCTTTATCACCATTAGGTTTCCAATTGGCTCTAATTGTATCAACCGAAAGACTATCAATTTCAATTCCCCCATTTTTCCAAAAAGATACATACGGCTCATCCCTGAAAAGTGAAAAGTGTTCAAGAGTTGCAGCCTCTCTCTTTGTGGGTATCTCTCTCCAGTTATTTTCATCCATAACCTCCAACAACACCCCCAAAGATTGATAAGTTGAAGGTCTTGTTAAAATTTCTCTAGCTCCCTCCTGTCCCAATTGAAGAGTCTTTCGATTAACACCCCCCTCAGATGGAAAAACTAATGTCTTTTTTAAAGTATTTCCAAACCCTACAATCCTAACAGAACCAAAATTAATATCAGCCATTGGTCAACTCCTCCATTTTAATAATATAGTTGAAATAAACCAATTAAGTTTCGAAACAAAATATTAAAAATTTCACGCTCTTTTAGTGAAAATTATAAAATTTTTCATAAAAAAATATAGCGGTCAAAAACACATATGAGACTGTTGAGCAAGATGGGCTTGTTGCCTAATGATAGTTTTTGCAATTTGTCATCCCCGCGAAAGAGGGGATCCATCTTGTTTACGGCACGGGAATGACCATTACGCAACAGACCCAAGATTGAACCCCATTATGATAACCGGGACAAACTAACTATACGATGAATAATAATATGGAGTATACGCTTCAAACTCGGCAGCACAAGTATCCACCTGTTTAAACTCAGGAGAGATATTCAATTCATTTCTAAGCTTTCTGATCTCTTCCTCTTTCAAATCCCAAAGCTTTGCAAGCTGAATATCGGAAAATCCAAATTGCTTCGCGACACGCAAAATAGTTGCAGAAATTTTTTTGTCTTTATATCCTTCGAGTTTTTTTTCAAAATCAACTATCTCTTTAATATTAGTCAAAAACCATCTGTCTATTTTTGATACGTTAAAAATTTCATCAGTTGTCATTCCCAATTTAAAAGCTTGTTTCAAATGAAAAATCCTGTCAGGAGAAGGAACCTTTAAAATGTTGAAAATCCCCTCCTTATCCAAATTACATTCTATATCCTCCAACCCATGAACTTTAATTTCCAGAGATCTCAACCCTTTTTGCAAAGATTCCTTAAAGGTTCTGCCTATAGACATGGCCTCACCAACAGATTTCATCGCAGTCGTTAAAACAAAAGAGGCTCCAGGAAATTTTTCAAAAGTAAACCTTGGAATTTTTACAACACAGTAATCAATTGTTGGTTCAAAACAGGCCGGAGTCTTTTTTGTAATATCATTTGGAATCTCATCTAAAGTATATCCGATCGCCAACTTTGCGGCTATTTTCGCAATCGGAAAACCGGTCGCCTTGGAAGCAAGCGCGGATGAACGCGAAACCCGAGGGTTCATTTCTATGATAACCATCCTCCCATCCTGAGGATTTATCGCGAATTGAATATTAGAACCACCCGTTTCAACCCCTATTTCACGAATAACAGAAATAGAAGCATCTCTCATATGCTGATATTCTTTGTCAGTCAAAGTTTGAGCGGGAGCTACAGTTATACTATCTCCCGTATGAACTCCCATAGGATCAAAGTTTTCTATTGAGCAGATAATAACTACATTATCATTTAAATCCCTCATTACTTCGAGTTCATACTCTTTCCAGCCAATTATAGATTCTTCAATTAAAATTTCACTGGTCATACTAGCTTCAAGCCCTCTTCCAGCAATTTCTTTTAATTCATCTATGTTATAAGCAACGCCTCCCCCAGTACCTCCAAGCGTAAAACTTGGCCTAATAATAAGAGGAAAACCTATCTCTTCGGCAATTTTTTCAACTTCATCCAGGTTGTGGGCAAAATTACTTCTAGGCAAATCCAGGCCTATTTTTTCCATTGCAGCTTTGAAAAGCTCTCTCTCTTCCGCTTTTTTTATAGCTTCAGGAGTTGCTCCAATCATTTTAACTTTATACTTATCCAAAACACCGTTTTCATAAACAGCGATGGCAATATTAAGAGCGGTCTGCCCTCCAAGCGTAGGTAAAATGGCATCAGGTCTCTCTTTTTCAATAATCTTTTCAACAATTTCAGGAGTAATAGGTTCTATATAAGTTCTATCGGCAAGATCAGGATCGGTCATAATTGTTGCCGGATTACTGTTTACAAGAATAACTTTAAATCCTTCAGATTTTAAAACTTTGCAGGCTTGAACCCCTGAATAATCAAACTCACAAGCCTGACCTATTACTATCGGCCCAGAACCTATAATCAAAATACTTTTTATATCTGTTCTTCTTGGCACAAAATTCCTCCACAAAAACAATAAAAAATGACTTACTTAAAAATGCCTAATGCATTTTTAATTCTTCATTGGCCATTAATCTTATAAAATCATCAAAAAGATATCTGCTGTCATGAGGCCCCGCAGAGGCTTCCGGATGATGCTGAACCGAAAAAACAGGATATTTTTTATGTTTTAATCCCTCTGATGTATCATCGTTTAAATTAATATGCGTTAATTCAACTTCATCCTTGCTTAAACTATCTATATCAACACAAAAACCGTGATTCTGGCATGTTATCTCGATTTTTTTTGTCTGTAAATTTTTTACAGGGTGATTGGCCCCCCTGTGGCCAAACTTTAATTTATAAGTCTTTCCTCCAAGAGCCTGACCAAGCATCTGATGGCCCAGACATATCCCAAAGATAGGAACCTTCCCAATTAAACTTTTTACAGTCTCTATGACATAAGTAACAGCAGAAGGATCCCCTGGCCCGTTAGAAAGCATAATCCCATGAGGATTCATGGAAAGAATTTCATCCGCGGATGTTTTCGCAGGGACAACCGTAACCTGACAGCCGCGGGAGGCAAGTTCGCGCATTATGTTGCGCTTCGCCCCGCAATCAATAAGAACAACTTTATATTTCCCCTCTTTATTCCATTCATAAACTTTTTTACAGGTCACCTCTTTAACAAGATCAATACCTAAAAGGCCTTCATACTCATTTGCTTTTTTCACCAAACTTTTCGAGTCAAGATCGGTTGTCGATATTATCCCTTTCATCGCGCCTGCGTTTCTAATATGCAAAGTCAAAGCTCTGGTGTCGACCCCTTCAATTCCAACAACCTTATGTTTTTTCAGAAAATCATCAAGTGTCATTTGGGATCGCCAATTGCTGGCAATTTCGCTCTTTTCCAAAACAACAAATCCCGCAAGATGAGGTTTTTCCGATTCGACATCTTCATCATTTACTCCATAATTTCCTATAAGAGGATAAGTCATCGTAACAATCTGGCCTTTATAAGAAGGGTCGGTCAATATCTCCTGATAGCCTGTCATAGAAGTATTAAAAACTACTTCCCCGGCGCTCTCACCGTAAGCTCCAAAGGATTTTCCTTCAAATATAGATCCATCTTCTAGGGCTAAAACAGCTTTCATAACAATACTATTTTAACATAATTTAAGAAGAATTCTTCACTAAGAATTTTTTGATGGAATAAAAACAAGAACAAGAATCGCGGCAGAAAGAGCCAATACGGCTCCGTAAGAAAAAGCAATGACGGCCCCAAAATTGTCCCACAAAAGGCCTGCGATTGCGGATGTTGGAAGAGCAACCAACCCTATCGCCATATAATAAGCGCCATAAGCTGAACCGCGCAATTTGGGAGAAACAAAATCTGCCAGCATCGCTCTTGGGGTTGTGTTTGTTATAGCGCTGACAATTCCGTATATCGCAAAAAGCATCCATGCATGTAGAGGGTTGCTCGCAAGAGCAAAACCCAGACACATAATGGCAGAAAGAGCATATCCGCAAAAAAGAACTGTTTTCTTGCCAATCTTATCAGCCAAAGCCCCAAGCGGTTGCGAAAGGAATCCGTAAACGAGATTGTACATAAGATAAATAATTGGTATTAGGGTAACAATAACGCCTAAACTTGAAGCGCGAAGAATAAAAATCGCATAACTAAAATTAGAGAATTCAAAAATCGCAGATACAAATATAAAAGTCTTAAAACTCAAATCAAATGATTTCCATGAAATTAAAGAGATTTCTTTATCATCAGTCTGTTTTTTTACTTCTTTAACCATAAACAAAACAGACAAAACGCCCAAAATTCCCGGAATTATAGAAAGCCAAAAGATTGTCCTGTATTGATGTAAAACATCTAAATGGGTATATTTTCCAAGCAAAAATAGCAATGCTGACGCCAGGAACGTTCCGATAACAGCGCCAAAAGTATCCATTCCACGCTGAAAGCCAAAAGATTTTCCTCTTTCATGCTCTTCTACAGAATCGGCAATCAAGGCATCGCGAGGAGCATTGCGGACCCCTTTCCCGACTCTATCAATAAATCTGACGAATAAAACCTGATGCCAAACATTTGCAAGAGCAATGAAAGGCTTAAAAACAGTTGATAATGCGTATCCAAAAACGACTAACCCTTTACGAGCTCCCAATTTATCAGAAAGCCATCCGGAGATTATCTTAAACAAGCTGGCAGTAGTTTCGGAAATCCCTTCGATCAGCCCCACCACAGCACGCGAAGCTCCAAGGACGGTTAAAAACAACGGCAAAAGAGACATTATCATTTCAGAAGAAATATCAGTAAAAAGGCTGGTCATCGCAAGCCAGAAAACATTTTTTTTAGTTTCTTTATTGTCCATAAGAAAAGCGTCAAATTTCAATGATATATTTTTCTTTAATCTTAGCTGCTACTTGTTTGAAGGCATTAACCGCATGATCTTGAATAAAATCATATATCTCATTAGCATTCAGCTCTGAATACACATGAGAAGTTTTATTGCGAGCGTCAATAATATCCAAAAACAACTGCTCGTTCTCGATTAATCCAAGTTGAAAAGCCGCTTGAAAAGAACTTTTAGGGCTAAAAGCTTCGAGTTTTTCAACAGTCGCGATTCTTTTAAACATCTTCCATAAAAGTTCATAAGTAAATTCAAATCTTTTTATGGTAGCGTCACGTTTAACTTCCGACTTTTCAGCTGTTTGCGTAAGTTCCGTCAGACGCCCAAACGCTTTTTCAAATTGTCCAAATATATTTTCGATTTCGGTGTTTCGTGCCATATTATTATCCTCCTCAAAGCACTTTCTAAAAAGAGCTTATCATTAACTGTATTAAAGTCAATTAGATCAATATGTCTAAGAGTCCTAACCTTTTCCGCTATTTCATCTTTTATTTTAACAAGAATACTATTGTCAACCTTATCATCACAAAGTAGTCCAACATCTATGTCTGACGCGCTAAATTCCTCTTTGCTTACTTGAGAGCCAAAAAGAAAGATAAAAACATTTTTTTGTGGCAGGTAGTTTAAAATAACGCGCAAAACAATCACTTTAACATCCGACAAGATTTTTTCTGAAGCTGGGTTAACCATATGTTTATTTTAGCAGAAAATTGTGTTGGTATCACTAGATTATCAAATGAAGCTTTAGATTCTTTTCATAATCTCGTTTAACCCCGATTATTCATAGACGAACAGAATTCTAGCAGAGTGTTGAAAATTTTCCCAAGTATAAACCCCGATTTCCTAATCGGGGTGAATAATCGGGGTTAACAGTATATTGAAAAATTATAGCATAAAAGAACAATTACTTTCTCCCAAACATTTTCTCTAAATCATCTTTTGTGATCCTAACTATCGTAGGTCTGCCATGGGGACAGGTAAGAGGATTTTCTGTTTTATAAAGATCTTTTATCAGTCTGTTTATCTCCTCTTGGTTTAATTTATCCCCGGCCTTAATGGCTCCTCGGCAAGCCATTATTTTGTTTAAGCGATCACGTTGTTTTTCAGGTTGAGTTTTATGCTCGCCGGTCTTAAATTCTGAAATTAAGTCCGTAAAAAGTTCTTTGGAGTTTATATTGCTCAAAACAGCAGGGATTGACCGAATAATATAAGTATTTTTTCCAAAACATTCTATTTGAAATCCCAATTGTTTTAATATCCCAAGATTTTCCTCGAAGACAGAAGCATCCAAGGCATTAAATTCATAGGTTTCCGGAATTAACAAATCTTGAGAAACAACTGTCTCCCCTTCATGAATTTTATTCAGATTATCAAAAAGTATCCTCTCATGAGCAGCATGCTGGTCAAGGATCACAAGCTCTTCTCCGTCAGTACAAATCAGATAAGTATTAAGATGTTGATATAAAGGGATCAACATCTGGATATCTGATACCACAAACTCGGGATTTCCACTTTGCACGTCAAACAACATGTCCGCAATCTTTGGTCGCCACCCATCTCCCTGTAAAGTCTGTAGTCCGTAGTCTGTGGCCTGTAATCCATATCCTGTGGTTTGTAGTCTGTGGTCTGTAGTCGTCACAGGATAACAAGACAAAGCTTTTTGAACTGCTAAATTGACCTTATCAGAAACTTCTTTTGTCTTTAAAAATTTAACCTCTCTTTTTGTCGGGTGGACATTTACATCAACTTCATTTAGAGGGAGAGTCATAAATAAAACAGCAATGGGATAACGATTCCCAGGGATCAAGTTGCTGTAAGCATTTTCTAACGCTTTTGAAATTGTAAAATTCTTCACTATTCTTCCATTTACAAAAAAAACCTCAAAATTCCTGTCTAAACGGCTTATTGTCGGCTTTGAAACATAGCCATTTACCCCAAAGCTTTCGGCATGGGAAAGGTAAACAGCCAACAACTCTTGGGCAATAGAAAGACCGAAAACCGTATAAATAGCGTCAAGAAGCTTTCCATTTCCAATAGATGAAAGGAGTTCCTTTCCATCCGAGATCAACTTAAAAGAAACAGACGGATTCCCCAAAATAAAATTGGAGACCACAGTTTGAATATGGTTCATTTCCGTATATTTACTTTTTAAAAATTTAAGCCTTACAGGAGTATTATAAAAAAGATCCTTTACAATCGCAGTTAATCCCTTGCCGTTTGGATTTTGTTCAATCGCAAAATGAGAAACACTGTCAATGGAAGGGAGAGCCTCTCCTCGGAAGCCCAAGGTTTTGATATTAAAAAGATCATCTGATGATGAGATCTTACTTGTAGAATGCCTTTGTAGAGCAAGTTCAATCTCCTTCTCTGTCATCCCTGCTCCATTATCTGTTACTCTAATGAGTTTTTTGCCAAATTCCTGAATTTCTATTTCAATTTTTGTTGCTCCCGCATCTATTGAGTTTTCAATAAGCTCTTTTACGACAGATGAGGGGCGTTCAATTACTTCGCCAGCAGCAATCTTGTTTATCAAATCTGAGGAAAGAATCTGTATCTTGTTGTTCATATGACAATTCTAGCAATTATAAAAAAACTTGCAATTCAAAAGGATTTTTAACGATAAAAAACTATATGGTAATCAATGTTGATTTCCCTGTATTGTTATTTGTCCCGATCCGATCGGGATGTCATAGAATCCAAGGAGATATGGTTAAAATATCATGCAAATAATATTAGGTAAAAAATCTTATGAAGAACTCCACAAGTTTGTGAAAAGATCTTTTCCTGATGTTCCAGGAAACAGAAATTCAACTCCTGGGGATTTTTTGTTTAGAGCTACTTCAGCTCAAAGATTATTTGTGGCAAACACACCATATGTCTTAAATCGTTCCCAGAAAGAAGGGGAAAGTGATTTACACTTGTTATGCAAATCACCGCTATTACTGCCCAACAAAGAGGCAGGATGGTTTTTTGACCATAGAGGCAACTGGTATCATGTATCAGCAAAAAAGGGGAATAAAAATGCAACTGTCTATCTTATTCCTGCCCAACGACTGGAAACTTTAGAAATAACCTTCTATCATATACATCCCTCATCTACACTCTTTAGTGATGCAACTAGCTTGGCCGTAAGGATGCTGAAAAAACAACCCATTATTGTAAGTGGAGTTTATACCCCAAAACCAACAACCCCCCAACAAATTGCAAATGCTATGTTTGACTTATTAATAAAAGAAAAAATGCTCTCAAGCTTTTTCCTCTTTTTTGGAAGATATCATCTTGCGTTTCCATCTCCAGATGACATTGAAACTCTAACAAAATTAAAAACAGAAGAGACTTCTCCTAACATTAAAACAAATTTTAAAATCGTCTCTTCTTTCGGCGCCACAGAAGTTACAACAGAAGAAGGATTACAATTCACGAAAGCGCTTTCACAAAAAATCACAGTTACAACCGCAAGCTTTATAAGTTCCGAATTCGCCTGCTTAATACCTAAAAAAACTACTCGAGAACTAATTGAACTCCTGTTTGACGAATTCAACAGTAAAATGGAAGGCGCGGTAACATTAAAATTTCATCCGATAGATTAGTTCCTACACTCGGATTATTCACCCCCACCAAGAAAGTTTCTTTGTCTCACCTCAACGCCGCCAAAAACCGATCAAAGATGGTGTATAAATAGTTGTGTAAATTGTCATTCTGACGAAAGTCAGAATCCATTTCTCTAGTAAAACATAGATTCCTGCTTCCGCAGGAATGACATAAATAGAATTTACACAACATTCTTGACACTATCCGATCAAAAAAATCATCTATTACAACTTATTTTATGGTAGAATTAGAAAGATGGAAAACATAGAAAAAAAGTAATTTAACAAATGAAAACCGCAATAATCGGAAATTCGCAGTCAGGAAAAGAAGAGCTTTTTAGTTTAATAACGGGAATCAGCCTCCCTCAAATCACTGAAAAACCGCTTGAGCCCCATATTGGAGCATGTAATGTTAAAGATCCGAGAATTACCAAACTTGTTCAAATGTACAACCCCAAAAAGACAACTTATGTAAAAATTGAATACCTGCTACTCCCCAACCTTGACATGGAAGGTCCCACAAAAAAACTTATAATGGACAATCTGAAAAATGCCGACGAGATATGCTTTGTCGTAAAAGAGGTATCGGCAAAAAACGAGATTCCAAACTTTTTGGCAGATCTTTTAATTGCCGATCTTGTTCTAGCGGAAAAAAGGATTGAGACTATGGCAAAAGATAAGTCAACTAAATTCGCAACAACTAGAGAAAAAGAAAAAGAGCTTATGGACAAATGCAAAAAGCTTCTTGATGAGGAAAAACATATAAAAACCCTTAACTGGTCAGAAGAAGAAATGAAACTTTTAAAAACTTATCAGTTTTATACCTTAAAACCGATTTTTATAGCGCTAAATGTTTCCGAAGATAAAATCAAAGATGATGCTCTTTGCAAAGAAATAACATCATCTTTTAATATCCCCGCAATTCCATTAAGTGTCGTAATCGAAAAAGAAATTGCCGATCTTCCTGAAAGCGATCAACAGGAATTTATGAAAGAGCTTGGGATTGATGAGCCAGCTGTAAACAAAATGAATAGGTTAACATATGAAGGACTTGGACTTATTTCTTACTTCACTGTAGGAGAAGATGAAGTGCGGGCATGGACGGTAAGGCGCGGGGCTTTGGCGCCGGAGGCAGGGGCCGCTATTCATACAGATATTCAAAAGGGGTTCGTAAAAGCCGAAATGTTTAAATACAACGATCTTACAGAAGCAGGCTCTGAAACAAAGCTAAAAGAGCTCGGCAAATTTCATCTTAAAGGGAGAGATTATTTAGTCGAAGACGGGGATATTTTGAGTTTTAGATTCAATGTGTAGGAGGGATTAGTTTCGAATTTTCTTAAAAATCTACATCACGAAATTCTCCTGAAGGCCCTATCTCAAATTTACACAAAAAATAAAACAATGGAAAACATCTGTAAAATATAGGGTTCATCCCTTACCGTAAACGCCATCAATCTTATCCAAAAACTCCTGTGGAATTCTCATTGGCCTTAGATTTTTTACGTCCATCGCAAATAAAGTAGTCCTCGCGGTAACAAGTAGCTGATTTCCCCTAAAACATTTCTGCAAAAATACAATTCTTGCTCCAGTTGTCTTTTCAACTTCCGTTTCAATTACAATTTCGTCATCATAAAAAGCCGGCGAATTATAATTGCAATCCACATGCTCGACTGCAAACAAGGTTCCTCTCTGCTCATATTCCTTAAGGGAAAACCCGAGGTTGCGAATATACTCTGTCCTCCCCTGTTCAAAAAATCCCAAATAATTAGCGTAATAGACAACCCCACCCGCGTCTGTATCTTTATAAACAATTCTTACAGTCATTTGGTGTTTCATGCTCTACATTATATAATGAAATTATGCAGTTTGAAATAATAGATATTGATAAAAAAGGGGGAGGAGTAAGCCATGAAGGAATAATCTTCCGTTTTGCTTACCCCGGAGATACGATAGAAGGCTATATTGTAAGCAAAAGAAAAAAGCTTGGCAGAATAGAAAAAGTCGTCAAGGAATCTCCTCTTCGCCATAAAGCCCCATGTAAATATGCAGGAGAATGCGGGGGTTGCGCTTGGCAACAGATGAGATATGATGAACAGCTTAAAATAAAAGAAGCCAAAATAAAAGGACTTTTTGGTTTTTGCGAACCTATAATCCCCGCCCCCCAAGAATTTTTCTACAGGAACAGGATGGACTTTGCATTCGGTCCTGATTTTTTAATCGGACTAAAAGATGATAAAAACAAAACTTTAGACATAGAAAAATGCTGGCTTCTATCTGAAGAGAGCAATGAAATTGTAAACCGCTTGAGAAAATTTGTAAAATCAAGAGATTTAAAAAGCTATCCCGAAGGAATAATGAGGCACGTTGTTATCCGTGAAGGGAAAAATATAAAAAATACCGTCATTAACATTTTAACTTCTGATAAGGGTGAATTTCCTCTTGAAGAATTGTGGGAAGAATTAAAAGATATCATACAAGGCATCACATGGAGCCACAACCTCTCCCCTGCCGACAGGTCTTATGGTGAAATACAAAAAAGCATCGGACAGGACTATCTTTTGGAATCATTAAACGGAATAAAGTTTAAAATTCCAGTCCAATCATTCTTTCAAACCAACACAAGACAGGCGGAAAAGCTAATTCAAATAATAATAGAATTTGCAAATTTAAAAGGAGATGAAAAAGTTTTTGATCTATATTCAGGGACAGGAAGCATCGGTCTTTCTCTGGCCGATAAAGCAAAAGAGGTTGCAGGAATAGAAGAAAATGAGGCGGCAGCAAAGCTCTCTTTGGAAAATGCAAAACTAAACGATATAGAGAATTTCTCTGCAATAGCAGGGAGGATTGAAGATATTATAAAAAGCCTCGATTTAAAATCCGACAAGATAATTTTAGATCCTCCAAGGCCAGGCATTCACAAAAAAGTACTACAAAAGATTGTCGAAGCAAAACCAAAAGAGATAGTTTATGTCTCCTGCAATCCTTACACTCAGAGAGAAGATATTAATCTGCTTTCAGAAGGTGGATATCATATCGAAAAAACTCAGCCGATCGACATGTTCCCCCATACGCCGCACATTGAGAATGTGGTTTTGCTGAGAAATTCAGCCCCTTGACATTCGTCTAATATTCGTCTAATATTCGTCTAATGTTTAAGCCGAAATATAGTATTACGCAAAAATTGCTGGCCAACATAAAAAAGATTGCCTGCCTTACGGCAACTGCAAATCTTAAAAAGCCTTCAAAATTAGTTTTGGTTCAAATGGAAAGAAGCGCGCGTGAAATATCCTCTTATTCCTCAACAAGTATTGAGGGAAATCCACTCCCCTTGACGGAAGTTAAAAAAATATTAAAATCTGTCCCCAAGAATATAAGAGACAGTGAAAAAGAAGTTTTAAATTATAATAATGCCCTTGAAAAACTAAATGAGGAGCTTACAAGAAAAAACGCGGTTTTTAATTTAAAGCTCATCCTTAGCATCCAAAAAGAAATAACTATCGGCTTAATTGAAAAACACAGATGCGGCAGGCTAAGGGTTGAGCCTGTTTTTGTAAATGATCCAAGGCTCAAGCGGCCAATATATCTCCCTCCGGATCAGCAAGATGTAAGAAAACTTATAAATGGTTTAATTTTATTTGTATCAAAAAACAGAGGCTTTATTGATCCTTTAATTCTTGCCGGCATATTTCACAAGCAATTTGTAATAATTCATCCATTTATAGATGGGAATGGCAGGACATCGAGGCTTGCTACAAAAGCCCTTCTCGCAGATATGGGGCTTAACACTTTTAATTTATTCAGCTTTGAAAATTATTACAATAAAAATGTTTCAAAATATTTTGAAAAAGTAGGCGTTTTTGGCAATTACTATGACATAAAAGACAAAATAGATTTTACGGAATGGCTTG